>JAEEGG010000997.1_pt1 | contig 79923 bp, 77 predicted proteins | sample 9134161 | NCBI WGS metagenome assembly JAEEGG01 (sample SAMN16246543, study PRJNA631951) | gut metagenome | biome: gut microbiome; feature: rumen; material: CR-attached | host: Bos | place: Iran: Karaj | collected 2018-10
GAGCGTGGCCATTATCGGATTGGCGTCCGGCGTAACGGTCATGGAGACACATTTTCTCTCGGCGGGATCATAGGCGATGGCATAGACGCCGTCATGCTCGATCACCACATAAACATTGTCCGTCTCCGCGAACGTGGTCTTGGCGGTTTTTTCTTCGATGGTCACGGCCTTGGTGGCTGCATCCCCGCTAAACGATGCGGACAGGTTGAAGTAGCAGGCCGGCGCTTCGGTGGGGGTCCCGGGGGTTTGCTCCGGGGTTTCCTGGAGTTCGACTTTGTTGCACGCGGTAAGGCCCAGTGCAAGGATGGCGAGAAGAGAAAGAGTTTTTTTCATGATGCTTGCACTTTAGGGTTACCAGTCTTCCGGATCGTAGTCCGGTTTGCTGCTTACGAGGATGTAGCCTTCCGTTTTGATTTCCACGACCTCCGTCGCCGGGGCCTCGTAGGGAAGTTTATTGGTTGTCGTTTCTATCATAGCGATACACTTTTTTTCCAAATGCTAAAGATACTCATTCTTCGCGAAACTCCGGCCCTGCCGGAGCAAAAGGACAACCATTTTCGAGATGATCTGCTATCCCCTTTGAAATTTATTGTCTATGGACAACGAAATCGCTAAAATTCGAATTTTTGTTGTTTGTAGACAATAAATCTACTATCTTTGTGGGCGACATGACGGTTTTATGATGGAAGTGCTTACCAGAAAATACTATGCAGATGCCGTCGATTCCTGGATTGGCAAGGGCAATATCATCGCGCTGGTCGGCTCCCGGCGTGTGGGTAAGAGCTATGTCCTGAAAGACTTTATCCAGCGCCATCAGGCCGAAGCGGATGCCAACATCATCTATGTGGACAAAGAGAAAAAGGCTTTCAAGGATATCCGGACAAAAGATGATCTGGACGCGTGGATCGAGACCCGTTTCGTGAAGGGCAGGCACAACTACATCCTCATTGATGAGGTCCAGGAAATAGACAGGTTCGAAGAAAGCATTTTGCACTGGTACACGGAGGAGGATACTGATGTCCTCATCACCGGAAGCAACTCCAAGATGCTTTCCGGCGAACTTGCCACCCGGATTGCCGGACGCCATGTGGAAGTCCGTGTCCATCCGCTCACATACAGCGAATTCCTGGAATTCCACGGCCTCCCCGATTCCGATGACAGCTTGATGACCTATCTGAACTACGGCGGCCTCCCCGGCCTCCGCAAAGTGGGACTGGACAGCGACGAGCAAGTATGGGCCTATCTTTCCGGCGTCTTCAACACAATCATGCTCAAAGACATCATTGAGCGGCATGACATCCGGAATATCCCGTTCCTGAACAACCTCATTGCTTTCTATGCAGACACGACCGGCAAGCTTACGTCAGCCAACAGCATTTCCAAGTACATGAAATCGAAGCAAGAGGATGTGTCCTCCAATCTCATCCTGCTGTATCGTGGATACTATGCCGAGGCATTTCTGCTGGACATCGTGCAGCGCTATGATATCCACGGCAAGAAACTCTTTGAATCCAACGAGAAGGTTTACTGGGATGATCTTGGCTTGAGGAATCTCAAAGCCGCAGGTGGGATGGACTCCTTCATAGAGAAGGTAGTTGAAAATGCCGTTTACAAGCATCTTCGCTATCTGGGATACGAGGTGAAAGTCGGGGTCCTGGGTGCGGGTGAAGTGGACTTTGTCTGCACCAGGCCGGGTAAGACCGTCTATGTCCAGGCATGTTATATCATTTCCGGCGAAGAGACCCGCCACAGGGAATTCGCGCCGCTGGAGAAGATCCGGGACAATCATCCCAAATATGTCATCAGCGCGACTCCGCTTCTGACGCAAAGGGATGAGAACGGCATCACGCATTTGTCACTCAGAAAGTTCCTGAAGGAAGGCTTCTAATTTTACCCTATGATCCGCCGTTTTCAAGTCGCCGGGCTGGTGTTCTCGCTCGACCTGCCGGAAGGCCATCCGGCGGGGGAGCTGCTGCATAACTACGATCCGTTCCTCTGCTGTCATTCTGCGCGAAGCGAAGAATCCGTCTTCTGCCTTACCCTGACTTCTGAGCGCCCTGAAGGACCGCGGGAGGCGCTTTTCCGGGCGAAAGAGGAGAGCGGGGAGCCGGTGGTGGGTCTGTTCCGCCAGGGAGACGGCTACCTCGCGGAGTTCGCGCCCGTGCCCGGCGCGCCGGTATGCGGGGTGCTGCAGATGAGCGGGGATTTCCGCTCCGGGCGACTCTGGACCGGCGGTTCTCCCTCCGGGCAGGCTTTCGCGGTCAACAATGCACTGATGCTGCTGTTCGCCTTTGCCTCCGCACCTTTCTCCACCCTGGAGATGCACGCTTCCGTGGTGACACGCGGCGGGCGGGGCTTTCTGTTCCTGGGCCGGAGCGGCACCGGGAAGAGCACCCACAGCCGCCTCTGGCTGGAGCATATTCCGGGCACGGAGCTGCTCAACGACGACAACCCCGTGCTGCGTGTCGTGGACGGCGCCGCCCGGGTCTATGGTTCACCGTGGAGCGGCAAGACGCCCTGCTATAAGGCGCAGGACGTGCCCGTCGGGGCCGTCGTTCGGCTGCGGCAGGCTCCGGAGAACCGCATCAGCCGCCTCCCGGCGGTCGCGGCATATGCGTCCGTGATGGCTTCCTGCTCGGGTTTCCGCCCGATTCGCGCGATCGCCGACGTCCAGCACGAGACGCTCTCGACCGTGGTCGCCACGGTGCCCTGTTACCAATTGGATTGTCTGCCGGACGCCGACGCCGCCCGGCTTTGCCAGGAGACCGTCGATGGATAAGCGTACCGTTCCCAACGAAATCCTCCTCGAGGAGGTCGCAGCCGTTCTGCAGGAGGGCCGCGAAGCCGTGTTCATACCCACCGGCAACAGCATGCTGCCTTTCATTCGCGGCGGCGTGGACCGCGTGGTGCTTCGCAGACGGGATGAAATCGCCGTCGGCGACATCGTCCTGGTCCGCCGGGACGGGCACTACATCCTGCACCGCGTCATCGGACGGGAAGGCGACGCCCTGACCCTGATGGGCGACGGAAATCTCAAGGGCTGCGAGCATTGCCTCGCGGAAGATGTGATCGGGACCGTGACCGGCGTCATCCGCCCCGGCGGAAAGGAGCGCGTCCCCGGGAAAGGGCGCCTCTGGCGGGCCCTGCGGCCCGTCCGGCGCTACCTTCTGGCGATCTACAGGCGCATTTGTGTTTGAATAAATGTGTATCTTTGTGCCCATTGACACGATATCGATATGAAACTGCTTGACGGATTGGTTCTCAGGCCCCTCCTCGGGGAGCACATTGTCACGGGGGAAGGACTCACCCGGGTCGACTTCAGCCGGGTTGTATCGCTCAACGCGACGGCCGCCTACCTGTGGGAACAGGTGGAGGGCAAAGATTTCACGCCGGACGACCTGGTGGCGCTGCTCACCGCACGCTATGACGTGGACGGAGCGCGTGCCCGCGAAGACGTGGACAAATTGCTGGCCTCCTGGCGCGAAGCCGGACTCATCGAAGAATGACGGCGGAACTGATATACCTGCAGCACGAATGATCCCTCTCCGACAAATCCTCCGAGGCCTGCACCCCATGGCCCGTCCCGTCCGGGGGCGGAATTTCCTCAGCGTGCTGATCGGCGTCGTGCGCATCGCCGCGTCGCTGGGCTTCGTGTGGATCTGCAAGCGCCTCGTGGACATCGCCACCGGCGTGATCGACGCCCCGCTCCCGATGCATATCGGCATCCTGCTGGGGGTGATGCTGCTCCAGCTGATCTGCTCCGTGGCCGCCTCGGCCTGGGAGGGCTACAATACGGTGCGTACCGGCAACGACCTGCGCCGGGGCATCTTCGAGCGCGTGCTGCGAAGCAGCTGGACCGGACTCGAAACGTACCGCAGCGGGGATGCGGTCAACCGTCTCGAAGAGGATGTCCGCGTCATCACGGAACTGCTCTGCACCCGTGTGCCGGCGGTGTTCGTGACCATCTTGCAATTGATCGCCGCATCCGTCTATCTGATGCTTATGGCGCCGAACCTGGTTTGGGTGCTCATCATCCTGATGGTCGCCGCCGTCGTGGGCTCGCGTATGTTTTTCCGCCAGCTGCGCAGGCAGACCGAGCGCATCCGCGGCCAGGAGGCGGAGGTCCAGCAACTGATGCAGGAAAACCTCCAGAAGCGCATCGTCGTGCTGACCCTGATCGGGGCCGACCGGGTGATGACCCGGCTGGGGCTGCTGCAGAAAGACGTGCAGGACCAGACGGTCACCCGTCTCAAATACAGCGTCGTGGCCCGCGGGTCCATGATCTTCGGTTTTATGAGCGGATACGCCGCCGCCTTCCTCTGGGGCGTGATGGGCATACGCAGCGGCGCCGTCACTTTCGGTATGATGACGGCTTTCCTGCAGCTCGTCGGACAGGTGCAGCGCCCCATCGCCGACCTCGCGCAGCAGGTTTCCTCCTTCATCCACGCCACCACTTCGGTAGAGCGGCTGATGGAGCTGCAGGAGCTGGACCAGGAGGATGCGGCGGAGGTGCCGGTGACTGTCTCCGGGGCCCCGGGCATTCGCTGCTCCGGCGTGACCTTCTCCTATCCCGAGCGGCCGGAGCCGGTACTCACCGACTTCAGTTACGACTTCAAACCCGGCAGTATGACCGTCATCACGGGACCGACGGGCGTCGGCAAGAGCACCCTCACCCGGCTGTTGCTCGGTCTGCTCAAGCCCTCGCAGGGCAGCGTCGAGCTCTACGGGGCGGAAGGGTGTTTCCCGGCAGGGCCGGGGCTGCGCGGCAATTTCCTGTACGTGCCGCAGGGCAATTCGCTCTTCAGCGGCAGCATCCGCGACAACCTGCTGCTCGCGCGCGCCGACGCTTCCGACGAAGCGCTGCGCGACGCGTTGCACACCGCAGTCGCCGATTTCGTGTTTGAATTGTCCGAAGGACTGGACACGCCCTGCGGCGAGACCGGCAGCGGGCTCAGCGAAGGACAGTGCCAGCGCATCGCCATCGCCCGCGCCCTGCTGCACGAAGGCGGCGTACTGATCCTGGACGAAGCCACCTCGGCGCTGGACGCCGAGACGGAAGCCACCCTGCTCGACCGCCTCTACGCCCGTTATCACGGCACCCGCACCCTGCTGTTCATCTCCCACCGCGACGCCATCAGCGCCCGGGCGGACGAGATCCTTCAGATGAAATCGAAGGAGGAATAGCCTTATGGAGTGGTTGCAGAGCCTGGGCCTGCTGGGGCTGTTTCTGGGGAGCGCGCTGGCCGCGTCCATCTTCCCGTTCAGTTCCGATGCGCTGTATATCGCGATCCTGGCCGCCACCAAGGATCCGGTGGGCTGCCTGATCGCCGGCACGGCCGGCAGCTGGGTCGGCAGCCTCTTCACCTATTGGCTGGGCTGGCTCGGCAAGTGGGAGTGGATCGAGAAGTGGCTCAAGGTCAGTCACGAGAAGCTTGAGAAGCACCAGAAATCCGTGCAGAAATACGGGGCCTGGCTGGGCCTGGTGAGCGGTGTGCCCGTAATCGGGGACGTGCTGGTGCTGGCGCTGGGCTTCTATCGCACCCAGCCCTTCTGGACCTTCGTTTTGCTGCTGGTCGGCAAGATCGCCCGTTTCCTGATCTGGAACCTGGTCGTCGGGGCGTTCTAGATATAGACGATGATATAGTACATCATCACCGCCGAGGCGATGAGCTTGATCCCCGTGCCCGAAAGGAAGCCCAGGAAGGCGCCGAAGGAAGCCTTGATCGAAGAGCCGGCGCCCTTGCCGGCGAAGAGAAGCTCGAAGGCGAAGGCGCCCAGGAGCGAAGTCACGATCATACCGAAGGGCAGCGGGAAGATGAGTCCCGCGAGCAGACCGAGGATGGCGCCCCAGGAAGCGTACTTGCTGCCGCCGGTGAGCTTGGTGAACCAGGCCGGCACGACATAGTCTATCACCGTGACCAGGATCGTCACCCCGAGCAGCACGAGCATCAGCGTCAGCGACATCGGTTCGCCCGCGCCGTTGGTCCCCTTCAGGAAATACATGATGAGGATGCCGATCCAGCTGATGGGCGGCCCGGGAATGCCGGGCACGACACTCCCGATGATGCCGATGACACCGAGGAGGATGGCCAGGATGATGAGGACGACGTGCACGGCTAGAACAGGAATCCGAGGCCGACCGAGAAGGTGTTGTTGTGGATCTCCTGCTCGGGAATCAGGCGGCTGACGCCCAACGCATAGCTGACGCGGAGCTGGACCGCCTGGGCGATGGTGGCGGCGAGTCCGAAATTCCATTGGAGATTGACCCGGGTCAGCGGATGCATCAGGTCCGTCAGGTCCTTGGTCGTGACGAAGGTGTTCTTGTTGTAGATGTTGCCGGCCACGCCCACGTTCAGCACGGGGCCGGTGAAGAAGCTGGCCATCAGGGACGGGGAAAGGTCGAAGGTGTATTTGACGTCCATCGGCAGCGACAGGTAATGCATCTTGACGTATTTCGGCTTGCTGTCGTTGCTGTTGCGTCCCGAGAAATAATAGAAGAAGAGACCCGGTTCAAACGTCAGTCCGGCCAGCGCGGAGAAATAGAACTCGTGGCTGATACCGGCATAGAAACCCGTCAGGTTGCGCGAGCTGAGGAAGGAGGAGCAATCCACGCCGTTGAATACCGTGGTGGCATAGCCCATACCGGCATTCCATTCCGACTGCGCATATGCGGCACGCCCGCCCAGCAGGGTGGCGAAAACCAGAAGAATCAGGATCTTTTTCACGTCAAATTCGATTAAACCAATCGCAAAAATACAAAAAAATACGGAACTTTGCGGAGCGATGTCCTCATTTGCCGAAACCATCCTTTCCTGGTATGACGCCAACGCCCGGGACCTTCCCTGGCGCCGCACGCGCGATCCCTATGCCGTCTGGCTGAGCGAAATCATCCTCCAGCAGACGCGCATCGCGCAGGGACGCGCTTACTGGGAGCGCTTTATGGCGGCCTTCCCCACCGTGGAGGCGCTGGCGGCCGCGAGCGAGGATGAGGTGCTTCGCCTCTGGCAGGGGCTGGGCTACTACAGCCGCGCCCGCAACCTGCACGCCGCGGCGAAGCAGGTCGTGGCGCTGGGGCGTTTCCCCGACACGCTGGAGGGGATCCGCGCCCTCAAGGGCGTCGGCGATTACACCGCCGCGGCCATCGGCTCCATCGCATTCGGCCTGCCGGTCGCCGTCGTGGACGGCAACGTCTATCGCGTGCTGGCGCGCCATTTCGGCCTGACGACCCCCGTCGGCTCCACGGCCGCCCGCAAGGAGTTCACCGACCTGGCGCAGTCGCTGCTGCCTCCCGGCCGGCCCGGGGATTTCAACCAGGGAATGATGGACTTCGGCGCCCTGCAATGCACGCCCGCCGCACCCGCCTGCCTGCTCTGCCCGCTCGCGGGAAGCTGCGCGGCGCTGGCTGCCGGCGCCGTGGACCGCCTGCCCGTCCGGGCCGCGGCCACCGCCGTCCAGACGCGCCGTTTCGACTATGTCTATCTTCGCTGTCAGGGCCGCACCGCCATCCGCCGCCGCGGCCCGGGCGACATCTGGCAGGGGCTCTACGAGCCCGTCGTTTTTGACAGGGGGAAGGTTCCCCCGGAGCCGCGACCGCGACTGTTGAAAGCCGGCGTGAAGCACCAGCTGACGCACCGGACGCTGCTGGTGGATTTCTATCTGTGGGAGCCAGCGGAGGAGCCGGCCCTGCCGGAAGGCTATTTCTGGATCGAAGAAGCGGAGCTCGACCGCTACGCCAAACCCCGCCTCTTTGAACTTCTGTTGGAAGAACTGTCTAAATAAACCTTCCGTCCTGCATCGTGAGGGTACGGTCGCAGAGGGCGGCGAGAGCGGGATCGTGGGTCACGATCACGATCGTCTGCCCGAGGCGCTCGCGCAGCGAGAACAGCAGGCGGTGGATCTCCTGCTTGGTGACGGAATCCAGGTTGCCGGTGGGCTCGTCCGCGAAGAGCACGGCCGGGTCGTTGACCAGCGCACGGGCGATGGCCACGCGCTGCTGCTCGCCGCCCGACAGCTCGGCGGGCTTGTGGTCCAGACGCGCCTCCAAGCCCACTTCGCCCAGCAGGCGGACGGCCTTGGCGCGGGCTTCCTTCGCGGAAACTCCGGCAATCAGCGCCGGAATCATCACGTTCTCCTCGGCGGAAAATTCCGGCAGCAGGTGATGCGCCTGGAAGACGAAACCGATGCGCTTCCCGCGAAAAGCGGCCAGCGCATCGCCCTGCAGGTGCAGGACGTCCACCCCGTCCACGAGCAGGCTGCCGCTGTCCGGCGTGGACAGGGTGCCGAGAATCTGCAGGAGGGTGGATTTGCCGGCTCCGGATGCGCCCATGATGGACACGACCTCGTGCGCCTCGGCGCAGAAATCGATCCCCTTCAGGACTTCCAGCGTCCCGAAACTCTTGTGGATGCCGTGGGCTTCGATGATCATGCGCTAAGGTTTGTATTATTTCCGCGAGGGAGCTATCTTTGCAGGCGAATCGGGGTGTGGCGCAGTTGGCTAGCGCATCTGGTTTGGGACCAGAGGGTCGAAAGTTCGAGTCTTTTCACCCCGACTACAGGTTCGGGTTCACCTTCTTCCATTCGGACACCGGCGGGATGATGCCGAGCTCGATGATCTCGTCGCGCATCGCGCAGAGGTGCTCGTAGGAAGCCTGGAGGTCGGCCATCTCGGTCTTGGTGCCGACCGGGTCGGTGAAATGGACCCCCGTCCCGTCGATCACGGACGGCATGGCCATCATCACGTTCTGGTAACTTTCGTTGTTGACATAGCAGCCGGAAGGCCAGGTGAACGGGTCGCCGCCCATCGCAGCCTCGATCATCTTGACGGCATTGTAAGCCGGGCTCTGGAAGGAGCTGCGGCCGCGGAGCTTGATGATGTTCGAACCGCCCTGTACGGTCTTGTATTTGATCATGTCCCACATCTCGGCGGAGAGGGGGATCTTGGACATCGGCTTGCCGTCGATGAGCGCCTTGGAGGTGAAGACGGCCATCACCTCGCCGTGGGCGCCGTAGGTGTAGGCGCCGGTCACCTTGCTCTGCTGGACGCCGAAGGTCAGGGCGAGCGTCTCCTGGAGACGGGTGGAGTCGAGGGCGGCGAGCGTGGTCACGCAGGAAGGCTTGATGCCGGAGTGCAGCAGCACTACCAGACCGGTGAGGTCCGCCGGGTTGAAGACCACGACGATGTGCTTGACATCCGGGCAATACTTCTTGACATCCTTGCCGAAGTCCTCGGCGATCTTACAGTTGCCCTTGAGCAGGTCCTCACGGGTCATACCTTCCTTACGGGGGGCACCGCCGGAGGAGATGATATATTTGGCATCCTTGTAGGCGACGGCCGGGTTGGTCGTCCAGGTGATGTTGGCACCTTCGAACGCGCAATGGTCCATCTCTGCAACGACACCGCGAAGGCCCGGCTCATACACGTCGTACAGGCACAGATTGGGGGTAAGGCGCAGCATCATCGCGGTCTGGGCCATATTGGAACCGATCATGCCGGCGGCGCCGACGATCACCAATTTCTCATCAGAAAGATACTTCATATCGGATCTATAAAAGACGTCTTTGACAAAAACCGCGCAAATATACAAAAAATCATTATCTTTGCGACGTTATAAAGTATTTATGGCCCTATATCTCATCAAGGATCTGGACGACGACTACCACTCGCGGGTAGGGGTCTGGCAGATCACGGAGACCGAAGAAGAACTTCGCGCGCTCTCATCCGTTCCCTCCGACGAAATGGAGGAAATATCCTACATCAAAAGTGAATCCCTGCGCAAGCAGAAACTGGCCGTCCGCTGCCTTTTGGACGCACTTTTTGAGGAGAAGGTGTATCTGAGCCACCACGACAACGGCAAGCCGTATATCGAAAACTCCGCCATCAATATCAGCATCACGCACACCAGCCGCTACGTAGCGGTCATCCTCAACCCGACGGAGGAGGTGGGCATCGACTGCGAGTCGCTCGACCGGGACTTCTCGGCCGTGAAGAAGAAGGCCCTCTCGGAAGATGAAATCGAGGAGGTCGAAGATCTTGACGAGGACGAGCGCAACGAGCAGCTCGCCATCTACTGGTGCGCCAAGGAAGCCGTTTACAAGATGATTTCGCAGTATGGCGTCGATTTCGCGGAGCAGATCGAGATCGATGATTTCCGCCTGCGCGGCGAAGGCGAACTGGAAGCCACCTTCACGGACAAGGACGGCTTCGAAGAGGAGTACGAGCTCGAATACATCACCTTCGACCGCCACGTCCTCGTGTGGGTGGTCGGTTGATCGCTATTTCTTCCTGAGCCAGGTCTCCGGATCCTCCGGCGTCTTTTCTTTCCAGACCTCGAAATGCAGCTGGGTCTGGCCGTCGATCGTGTCCACGTGGCCCAGCAGCTGTCCGGTCTTGACCTTGTCACCGGATTTGACCGCCACGTCCCGTAGCTTGCAATAGAACGTGAAATAGGTCCCGTGCTCCACTAGCACGCAGCGCCCGTAGCCGGGCATCACGATCACGCGCTTGACCTCGCCGTCGTACACGGAGAGAATCTCCGCGTCGGCCGAGAGGCCGATGTTGACACCGTTGTTGGCCGGCATCACGAGGGTGGTATAGACGGGATGGTTGTGCTGGCCGAAACTCTCCACGACCGGGCCGTCGGCCGGCCAGGGCAACTTGCCCTTGTTGGCGGCGAATTCGCCGGCGAGCTGGATGTCCGCCGGCTTTGTCTTCCTGGAGGAATTGGCGGCGGCTGCCGCCTCCTCTTTCTTGCGCGCATCCTCGATCGCCTGCGCGATGATGCGCTCGATCTCGCGGTTCAGCGCCTCCACCTGCTTGCGTTTGGTCTCCAGCTGCTGCTGGTATTTCGCCTTGTCCTGCTGGAGGCTGGCCACCAGTTTGTCGGAGCGCTGCTCCTCCGTCCGGAGGTCCTGCAGCTCCTTTTCGCGGGCGGCGCGGATGTCCTCCGCCTCCTTGCGGAGCGCGGACAGCCGCACCAGGTCCTCCCCCAGCGTAGCGCGCATCTCCTTGAGTCTGCGCGCCTGCGAGTTCATCTGACCGGACAGGTCCCGCAGATAGGTGTAGCGACGCGAGGCCTGTCCCAAGTCCTTGCTGGACAGGAGGTAAGAATACCAGAGGTGGGTGTCGCGGTTCTTGTAGGCGCTCCGGATCAGGCGGCGGTAGTATGCCTCCATCGTCTCCAGGCGCCGCTGCAGCCGGTCCGCCTCCGCCTGCCGCACGGCGATGGTGTCGCGCAGCCGCTCCACTTCCCGCTCGCTCTCCTGCACGAGGCTGCGCCGCGCGGCCACCTGGCGGCGCACGAGGGTCAGCTCATTGAGGGCGTTGCTGCTCCGGGTCGAATTGTCCTTGATCTGCTGCTCCAGCTGGGCGATCTCCTTCTGGAGCGCGGCGCGGCGCGACTCCTGGGCGGCGGTGTTCTGCGCCTGCAGCGCCGGGGCGGCGAGCAGCAGCGCGGCGACCGCCGCCAATATGCACAGCGGACGCGTCATCGGCTCTTCTGCTCGGAAAGGTTCTTATAATACGTGGCGAGATCGGTCTCGCCCAGGGCGTCCAGCACGATGGAATAATGCTCCAGGACCACGGCGCTGTCCTTGCCGCCATAGAGCATCGCGTGCTTGAAATAGGGCTTGGCGTCCTTGGGCCTGTGGAGCAGGTAGAGGATCCAGCCGTAGGTGTCGAGATAGGTCGCGTTGTCCGGCTCCAGCTCCACCGTCCGGCGGCTCATCTTGAGGGCCTTGCGAAGTTTCCTGTGCTCCAGCGACAGATAGTAGGCGTAGTTGTTGAGCACCGAAGTGCGGTCGGGATCGACCTTGAGCGCCTCCTCGTAAGTAGCATATGCAGACTTCTTGTCCCCCAGTTCCTGGTACTGGACGTCGCCCTTGATGGCCAGCGCTTCCGCGACGCGCGAGTCGTCGGCCTCCGCGCGACCCAGGTCCGCCAGGACGTCGCACTGGTCGATCACGCCCTCCCAGTCCTGCTTGATGTAGAGCATACGGAGCTTGAGCATCTGGATGTCGTAATCCTCCGGATGCATCTCCCGGTCCACGTCCACCAGGCGGTTGATCGTGTCTCCCCATACCCAGTAGAACGGGGAATCGATGTTGTCCATCAGGACGGTCAGGTAGTTGCTCTTGAGCTCCGGGCGCACCGCCTCGTTGCGGATGAACGCCTCCAGCCCCGAGAAGAAGGCGGGATAGTTGCCCATTCGCCGAAGCAGCTCCGTGCGTCCGAGCTGGGCCGGGAGATAGTCGGGGTCCATCTCGAGGGCCTGGTTGTAGTACGAAAGGGCGACGGAGTCCTGCCGCGCCATCACCTTCGCGTCCGCCACCATCGAAAGCGTGTTGGGGTTGTTGTACAGCGCCGGGGACATCTTGACCAGCTTCTCCACCAGCTCGCCCGCGAGGACCTGGTCGCCCTTGGCGTCATACAGCGAAGCCAGGGCGTAGATGTACCAGGTATTGGTCGAATCCGCCGTGACGGCGGCGTTCAGGTGCTTCTCCGCCGCGTCCAGATGACGGAGGGCCATTTCGGAGAGGCCGAGATAGTAGTTGACGGCGTCGTCATCGGGGTCCTGCTCGTGCAGCGGGCGGAGCAGTTCGCGGGCGGCGCCGTAGTTTCCTTCGGCATACAAGGCCGCGGCCTGCAGGAAAGGATCCTTGCCACCGGGGGCCTGCGCCCGCAGGGAACAGACGGCCAGAATCAGCCACAGATATGCAAGGAGCCTACGCATCGTGAACACAAAAATATGTATTTTTATGAGAAAAATTGGCTATTTTCGCATGAAATAAAATTTTCGGGCAGCAGGATGCAACTTTTCAAAAACAAGAAGCATCTTAACACTCGGGAAGCAGAATGGATTGAAGGGGCCAGACGCGGCGACCGCCGCAGCCAGAAAGCCATCTATGACCTCCTGTCCGCCAAGATGTTCGCAGTTTGCCTGCGCTACATGGGTGAGCGGGATGCCGCGGAGGACATCCTCCAGGATGGATTCGTGACCCTTTTCTCCAAACTGGACAGCTATTCGGGAGAAGGCTCCTTCGAAGGCTGGGCCCGCAAGATCTTTGTGAACACTGCACTGATGAGCCTCAGGAAGAAGGACGCGCTCAAGAATTCGGAAGACGTGGATGCCGCTTGGAACATCACCAGCGACGATCCGAACGCCATCCAGAAGATCGGCTACAACGATCTGATGAAGATGATCGCCGCCCTTCCCCCGGGCTTCCGGACGGTCTTCAATATGTATGTCGTAGAAGGATATTCGCACAAGGAGATCGCCGAAGCCCTCGGGATTTCCGAGACCACGTCGCGCTCCCAGTTGCAGCGGGCGCGGGTGCTGTTGCAAAGCAAGATCAAAGAAAGGTATTAAGATGCAGGATAACCGTTCCATGGATTTCGACGCGCAGATGCGCTCGATGCTTGCGGATGCGGAGGTGAAAGCGCCTCGCCGCGTCTGGAAGGGTGTGTCCGCGCGTCTGGACGCCGACGCCGCGCCCGTCGTCACCCCCTGGGGGTGGATGAAGTGGGCCGGGCTGTCGCTCGCCGCTGCAGCCGCCGTCGCCGCCGGCCTTTTCTTCACCGGTACACGCCACTCAATTCCAACCAATTATTATAACCAGGAGCAATCGTTGATTGCTCAGGCCGGTGAGCCTGCCGGTGCCGTCATCGACATCCCTGTCGAGGCGCCGGCGGCCGCCCCGGCCGAGGAAGCGGCTGAAGTGGCAGCCGCCACGTATCCCGCCCGCCGGAGCAACCCGGCCGCGCGGGCAGCCGCGCCGACCACCTCCGCGACGGAATCTCCCGTCGCGGAGGCGCCGGCGCCCACCGAAGATGCCGGGATCGCCGCTGCAGGCGGACAGGACCGGCAGTCCGAGGTGCAGGAGGAGTCCACGCCGGTGCGACGCACGCCCAACACCCGTACCGGGCGTCCGGTAAGTGACCCGATCGTCGATCCGTTCGTGCCCGAGATCACGCGCAGGAGCTCCGGCTTCGATCTCTACGCGCAGGGAGCCCTGGGCAGCAACGACCCTGACTTCCGCCAGCCCCTCCGGAGCGCCTTCATGGCCCCCGGCGAGTCGACCGGCTTCACCGAGCAGGGCGCCTCGTCCTTCGGAATCCCCTTCTCCGTCGGCCTCGGCGTCCGTTTCCACCTGACCCCCCGCCTGTCCCTGGGCACGGGACTGGACTATTCCCTGCTGACCCGCACCTTCACGGGCAGCTATGGGGATGTGTCCGGCAGCGTTTCGCACACGATGCACTACATCGGCATCCCGCTCAGGCTCTATTATGACATCGTGTCCGCCAACAGGATCGACTTCTATGTCTATGGCGGCGGCGAGGCCGAGTACTGCGTCTCCAACCAGTACCGCCTGTTCGCCAATCCCGACATCGTCAGGAGCTATCCCGTGGCTGGACCCCAGTTCTCGGCCGGAGCCGGTCTCGGCGTCGAGTTCAAGCTGACCCGCCAGATCGGCATCTACTTCGATCCGGGCGTCAACTACTACTTCCCCGGCAACCAGCCCAAGAGCATACGGACGGAGAAGCCCTTCCTGCTGAACTTCGACGCAGGTGTGCGCTTCAACTTCGGCAGATAAAAAAACAAAAACGGAAAAAAACGTATTTTTGTGACGAACGACCCCGCGGAAAGATACAATTCTGAACGCGGGGTTCTTGTTTTTTCTCCTTCTTTGCAGAAAAAAGACTATGAGAAACAAAACTGTCCTTTTTCTGCTCCTGGGCGGCATCCTGGTCGCCTGTTCCCCCTTGGATGAACCGCCTTCCGGCGGAGACCGGCGACGCCCGGATATCGGCGGGCCTTCCGTCGCGCCCGACGCCCCGGGGCAGCCCGCACCGAAGCCGGACACCATCCTCTACTATTCCGCCGTCCGTTTCCCGGACGGGTATGACTGGCAGCGCGACAGCGCCTATGGCTCCGTCCCTTTCGAGCTGATCCTCTACCGGGACGACGCCCCCGTACTGACGCTCGCCTGGGACACGGAAGCCTGCTTCGGTCCCGATCCGGACCGGCACCACCTCCTGGGCGGACATCTCTATACCGAGCGCCTGAACGGCGCGCAGACCCGCGTGGGATGCGACGGAGAGGAACTGTTCCGCTTCGACGGGAGGGAATTCCTCGTCGGGCTGCTGCCCGACGGGACGGATCTCTACACCTTGTCCCGCAACACGTCCGGGTCGGGCTTCAGCTACCGCAAGAACGGGGAGATCCTGATGGAAAAACCCTCCGGCATCCCTTACGGGGACCTGTCAGACCCTTCCTACGCCCCCACGGGCGCCCTCTACCGGGACGGCCGGGCCATCGTCTTCTGCTACCGCCAGGGAACGGCGCTTTACCAGGTCGTGGACGGACGGCAAGACATCGTCGCGAACCAGACGGTGGACAACGGCATTCTCGACTGCAAGGTCGGCGGCGGCCAGGCCTTCGTCCTCCGCCGGGATTACCTCTCACAACAACTGCGGGACGGCCGCATCTGGCTGCTCCCGACGGGCAGCGTGGTCACGGGCTATTTCCTTTCCGGCCAGATCAAGGGCTACTCCGGCTGGATGGAGGCGGACCGGGAGGCTTTTCCCCGGCAGATCTGCCGGGAAGAGGCGCTCATCTATTACAGCCCGGAAGGGGTTTTCGCCCTGGCGGAGGACGCCGCGGGCAGCCATCGCTGGTACGGGCCGGACGCTTTCGGCAGTATATTGCCGCATTCCCTGTTCTTCTCCCCGAAATGTGCCTCCGCGTCCGACGGGAAGCTCATCCTGGCGCTCACGCCGGCGGACACTTCGCAGCCGCCGCGCCTGCTGGTCGGGACGCGGGAGAAAAAGCTGATGCTGAACGGATATGTCAGCGCCGTGGCCGTGGAACTCAGTCTTCCTGCCAGCTGAGCGTCCGGGAGCCGTCCGGCCCTACGGTGATGTCCACCACGAGCGTCTCCTCGGGCAGCAGCTCCGCGATGTTCTCGGGCCACTCCATCAGACAGAGGGCGCCGCTGTCGAGGTAGTCGTAGAGACCGATGTCCAGCGCCTCCTCCAGCTTGGTGATCCGATAGAAATCGAAATGGTACACCGGCTCCCCCGCCGCCGTGCGGTATTCGTTGACGATGGCGAAGGTCGGGGAGCTGACCGCATCGGCGGACACGCCCAGCGCGCGGCAGAGGGCCGTCGTGAACGTGGTCTTGCCGGCGCCCATCGCCGCGTGGAAGGCGACCAGGCGCCTGTCCCCCAGACGGCGAAGAAACTCCGCCGCCGCAGCGTCGATCTCCGACAGGGAGGGTATGACGATCTGCTGCAACATAACCGCACAAAGGTACGAAAAACTATGATACTACTGCTATGCTGACACACATTCACGGTGCGAAATGCATCGGGATCGACGCCGTCGAAGTGACGGTGGAGATCGACATCGACCGGGGGATAGGCATCCACCTGGTCGGACTGGCCGACGTGGCCGTCAAGGAGAGCCTGCTGCGCACGACCACGGCGCTGGAGGCGCTGGGATTTCACATTCCCGGCAAAAAGATCGTCATCAACCTCGCCCCGGCGGACCTGCGCAAGAACGGCAGCGGCTACGACCTTCCGATCGCCGTCGGGATCATCGCCGCGTCGGAGCAGCGCGATCTTCCGCGCGCCGGGCGCTTCATCCTGATGGGCGAGCTCGGCCTGGACGGGAGCTTGCGCCCCATTCCGGGGGCGCTCCCCTTCGCCGAGATGGCCCGCAACGCGGGCTACGAAGGCATCATCCTGCCGGCTGCGTCCGCCCTGGAAGCGGCCGGCTTCAAGGAGATGCAGATCTACGGGGTGGAGGGCCTGGGCGACGTGGTGCGCATCCTCGAGGGTCGGGAGGACTGCGAGGACCTGCTGGTCTGGAACACGCAGCGCTACCGCAAGGTGCACCGCGCGCGGATGTCCGCCACCCGCGAGGAGAGCGGTATGGACTTCGCCGACATCATCGGCCAGGAAGGTGCCAAGCGCGGCATCGAAATCGCCTGTGCGGGCAACCACAACGTGATTATGGTCGGTGCCCCGGGCAGCGGGAAGAGTTCGCTCGCCCGGGCGATGGCGGGGATCCTCCCGCCGATGACCAAGGAGGAAGCGCTCGTCACGAGCAAGATCTACTCCGTCGCCGGCAAGGGCAGCCCGCAGGACGGGCTGATCAGCCGGAGGCCCTTCCGCTCGCCGCATTACTCCGCCTCGCTGCCGGCCATCATCGGCGGGGGCGGCGGTGACAACATCCTTCCCGGGGAAGTCTCCCTCGCCAATGCGGGCATCCTCTTTCTCGATGAAGTGGGTCAAATGCCCAAATCGGTCATCGAAGCCCTCCGGGGGCCGATCGAGGACAGGAGCGTCTGCATTTCCCGCCTGAAGGCGAAAGTGGAATTCCCCTCGTCCTTCATGCTCGTGGCCGCCTCCAATCCCTGCCCCTGCGGCTACTACGGAGAAGGCGACCGCTGCACCTGCACGCCGAGCCAGCGGCAGGGCTACCTCGGGAAGCTCAGCGGTCCGATAATGGACAGGATCGACCTGCAACTATGGCTTCACAGCGTGCCAGCCGACCGCATCGTGCGGGCGCAGAAGGCCGAGCCCAGCGAGGCCGTGGCCGCCCGCGTGCTCAAGGCGCGCATCGCGCAGAAGCACCGCTTCGCGACCGAACCGATCGCCACCAACGCGGAGATGTCCGTCAAGCAGATCGAGCGGCATTGCCCGCTCAGCGAGGCCTGCCGGACCACGCTGGAGAACCTGATGGCCAAGATGGGCTTCTCGATGCGGGCCTACTTCCGCATCATCCGCGTGGCCCGGACCATCGCCGACCTCGAAGGGGCGGAAGACATCCGTCCCGCCCACTTGCTCGAGGCCGCGTCCTATCGCTTTCTAGACCGGCGCAACCTTCCGTGAAAGCGCGCCGTGAAAGCTACTTGCTCTTGTCCGGTGCTGCGGGCGTACCGGGGAGGGGCTTGTAGTTCTTGAGTTCGCCCTTGAGGTACTCCACGGCCTTCTCCAGCTGGGCGTCCTTGCCGAGCCAGTCCTCGAAGGGGTTGATGTCCACCACGATGTCGGGATCCACGCCGTGGCCCTCGATGATCCATTCCCCTTCGGTGGAATAGGAAGTGAAGAACGGGGTGCGCATATCCTGTCCGTCCACGAACTGGCGGGAGCCGGAGATGCCCACGATGCCGCCCCACGAACGGGTGCCGATCAGCTTGCCGAGGCCCAACTGACGGAAGCCGTACGGGAAGAGGTCGCCGTCGGAAGAGGAATATTTGTCGATCAGACAGACCTTCGGGCCGTAGAACGCCTCGTTCGGGACGGGCTGGTTGCCGCCGTTGCGGTACATATTGACCCGGTAAACCTCGCGCTGGAGGCGCTCCAGGATCATCGGGGAGACGTTGCCGCCTCCGTTCATACGATCGTCCACGATCAGGGCCTTCTTGTCCAGCTGGGCGTAGAACATCTTGGTGAACATATCCAGGCCCTCGGTGCTCATATCGGGGATGTGGATGTAGCCGATCTCGCCGCCGGAGAGTTTGTCCACCTTCTCGATGTTGGTCTGGACCCACTCGTAGTAAGCCAGGTTGACCTCGTCGGCGACGGGTTTGACATAGACGGTGCGCGCATCCTTGCCGGAGGCGCTGGCGGCGATCTTCAGGGAGACCGTCTTGCCGGCCTTGCCGATCAGGGCCTTGCCCGGATCGGGCAGGTCCGCCGCCGGCGTGCCGTTCACCTCCACGATGTATTCACCCACCTTGGCATCCACGCCCGGGGCGCGGAGCGGGCTGCGCAGGGAAGCGTCCCAGTCGGCGCCGCGGAAGATCTTCTCGATCTTGAAGGCGCCCGTGCGCTTGTCCTTGCTGTACTGCGCGCCCAGCAGGCCCGTGGCGATGCGCGGGATCGACGGGCTCTCGCCCGAAGTGATGTAGGCGTGGCCGATGTTGAGTTCGCCGAGCATCTCGCCGATGAGGTAGGTCAGGTCGTCGCGGTGCTTGACATAGGGCACCATCTGGCCGTATTTCTCACGCATATGGTTCCAATCCACGCCGTGCATGTTCTCCACGTAGAAATTGTCCCGGGTGATGCGCCAGCTCTCGTCGTAGATCTGGGCCCACTCCGCCTCGTGGTCGATCATCATATCGATCTCCTCGACCGGCACGGAGCCGGAACCGCGTGCGGGACCGCCCCCGAAGGGCACGACCTTGTATTTTCCCTCGCTGCGCACCAGCGCCTTCTTGGCATCGGGCGTGAAGGTGAGCGGCGTGTCGGCCGGGCCGTCACCGGTCTGCAGGGTTTTCAGGTCGAAGGTCTTGAGCCCCGCTCCGCCGCGGGCGCCGCCGGGCGCGCCGCCGCCGAAGGAGCTGTAGTAGAGCTTGCCGTCGTCGGCGAGGACCAGGCGGTAGCGGCCGGCCGGCAGCGGCAGCGCCGTGATGCGCTGGCCGAGACCGTCGACATCGACCTTGGTCGTAGCCGCGGGCGCCTCTTTCGCGGCCTCGGGGCCGCGTTTCGGCTCATCGGCCTTCTTTTCGTCGGCCGCATATTCGTCATTGCCCAGCACCAGCGGGTTCGGGGTATCCTTCGCCAGCGGAAGGATGAATACATAGTCGGAAACCGTGTAGGCGGCGTTCCATTCCACGTCGGAGTACTGCGAACGGAAGTCGCGGGACGAAGTGAAGAACAGGTACTTGCCGTCGCGGGAGAACATCGGCGAGGAGGCGCTGTACCAGCGGTCTGTCACGGGATAGCTCTTGCCCGCCTTGAGATCGAACAGGTACACGGCGCTGAAGAAATTGGGCTGCGAGGTGGTGTAGGCCGCCCAGGCGCCGTCCGGCGACAGGGTGAAGCCGCGGATGGCGGCGTTCTCGCCCACGATGATGCGGCTGACCGCCTTGGTCGCGAGGTCCAGTTCGCACACGTCCCAGTGCAGGGTGGAGAAATAGAGTTTCTTGCCGTCCGGGCTCCAGATGAGGTTGGACGGATAACCGTCCTTGAAGGAGGTGACGCAGGTCGCCTCGGTCATCTTGTCGGCCGGGGCGGTGTAGATCTGGTATTCGCCGGATGCGTCGGAGATCCAGGCGATGCGGGAACCGTCCGGGCTCCACTCCGCCTCGCGCTCGTGGGCGCCGGGCGACAGGGAGACGTTCACGACCGGGCCCTTCTCCGCCGGGAGGGAGAAGATGTCGCCGCGGGCGACCATCAGCACGCGCTTGCCGTCCGGCGACAGGCTGTAGCCGCTGATGGAAAGTTCGTTGCCGCTGCGGTACTCCGTACGGCTCCACACGTCGTCGTCGGCGAGCTGGATGGAGACCTTCTCGGCCGCACCCTTGCGGACGTCGTACTTGTAGATATACCCGCCGTTTTCGAACACCACGAAGCCATCGGCGCTGTGGGCGGGGAACTTGCAGTCGTACTCGGTGAAGTCGGTGACCTTGCGGGACTGTTTCGTCCTGGTATCGTACACGAAGAGATTCATCGTCCGGTCGCGGTCGGACAGGTAGTAGATCTCATTGCCTATCCACATCGGGAAGATGTCCTGGGCGTCGTTGTCCGTAATTTTCTCAAGCTTGGTCGTGCCCACCGTGTTGATCCAGATGTCGTCCGCCTGGCCGCCGCGGTAGTATTTCCACGTGCGGAATTCGCGGAACATCCGGTTCATCGCGAGCTGTTTGCCGTCCGGCGAATAGGAGCAGAAGCCACCTTCCGTGGTCGGGATGAGCTCGGGCAGGCCGCCCTCGGCGTCCACCTTGCAGAGCTGGCCGCGCAGGCCGCTGAAGCACCACTGCTTGCTGCGATAGACGATCTGCTTGCCGTCGGGCGTCCAGCCCATTACGATGTTGTTGGGGCCCATCCGTTCGCCGACCTTGTCGCGGTCCACGAGAGCGCTGTAGGTCAGGCGTCTGGGCTCGCCGCCCGTGATCGGGATGGTATAGACCTCCGTGTTGCCGTCGTACTGGGCGGTGAAGGCGACGGTCTTGCCGTCGGGCGAGACCTTCGGGAAGCATTCGTAGCCCACGTCGGAAGTGAGCTTGACGGCGCGGCCGCCGTTGATGTCGACGGCATACAGGTTACCTGCATAGCAGAAAACGATCTTGCCGCCTCCCACGGCGGGGAAACGGAGCAGGCGCGCCTCGTCGGCGGCAGCTGCCGCCTGCAGCTGCAGGGCAGCCGACAGGAGGAAAAGGGTAAAGAGGATTTTTCTCATATCGTCGTGTCGATTATTTCCGATAATTGTAACCTGCCGCGTCCAGGACAGGATATTCGTGCTCGTACAAAGCGCGCAGGAAACGGCTCTCGTCGCGCCGCCCCTCCCGGCACCATTGCACCTCGGACAAGGCGAGCAGGCGCGGCAACAGCATATATTCCAGGTGTTCCGGGGTGCTGATGTACTCCGTCCAGAGGTTAGCCTGCACCCCGAGGATGTGACCGGCGTTCTCCGGAGCGATCCCCTCGAGCGGGTCGAAGGAATAGACCTTCTCCAACGACACATAGCCGCCGATGCCCAGCGGTTCCGTGGAGGGATCGTCCGACTGGCAGTAATCGAAATAGCAGTGGGACGTCGGGGTCAGGATGGCGTCGAAGCCCTTGCGGGAGGCCTCCCGGGCGCCCTCCATGCCCCGCCAGGACATCACGGTCGCACCCGGCGCGAGCTCCCCTTCGAGGATCTCGTCCCAGCCGATGATCTTCTTGCCTTTCGTGGCGAGGAAATCCTGGATGCGCTTCGTCACGTAGCTCTGCAGGTACTGCTCCGCCGTGAAACGCCCGTCGTCGTGCAAGCCCAGCTTGCGGATCAGGGCCTGGCAGTCCGGGCATTTCTTCCATTCGTCCTTGGGACACTCGTCTCCGCCGATGTGGATGTATTCGCCCGGGAAGAGCTCCGCCACCTCCGAAAGCACGGTCTCCAGGAAGGTGAAGGTGCTTTCCTTGCCCACGCAGAGCACCTGGTCGGACACGCCCCAGCGCGTCCAGGCGGCATAGGGGCCGCCGGTGCAGCCCAGTTCGGGATAGGCCGACAGGGCGGCCAGCATATGTCCCGGCAGGTCGATCTCCGGCACCACCGTGATGCCGAGCGCCGCGGCGTACGCCACCACCTCGCGTATCTCCTCGCGGGTGTAGAAGCCGCCGTAGCGGATGCCGTCGTTGGAATCGAAGTCGCGGCCGACCATCGTGCCTTCCCGCCAGCAGGCGATCTGGCTGAGGAGCGGATAAGCCAGGATCTCGATGCGCCAGCCCTGATCGTCCGTGAGGTGCCAGTGGAAGCGGTTCAGCTTGTACATCGCCATCACGTCGAGGTAGCGCTTAATCTCGTCCACGCCCCAGAAATGGCGGGAGGAGTCCAGGTGCATGCCGCGCCAGGCGAAACGCGGACTGTCCTCGATGAGGCAGCAGGGGATGACCCAGCGCACGCGGTCCACGGCCTTGGTGCCGTAGATGGCCGCGGGGAGCAGCTGGCGGAGGGTCTGCAGGGCGTAGAGCACGCCGCTCAGCGAGCTGGCGCGCACGACGGCCCGGCGGGTGCCGACCTCCAGCGAATAGGCTTCCGGCGCCAGGGAATTGTCTTTCAGGAAGACGAGCCCCTTGACCTTGCCCGCCGCCACGGCGCCGGACAGCCCGACGGGGGCGGAGAAAGGACAGGCGCGGCCGCTGACATAGCCCAGCTGCGCGGCAAAGGCCGCCACGGCGTCCCGCGCCGTAGCGGCGAAGGCCGGATCGCACTTGACGGGCGCCCCGGACAGCCGGAGACTTCCCTTCTGCAGCTCCGCTTTCATCGGCAGAGGCACGATGTCGTCGAGCCCGCCCGCACGGGCGCACACGACGAGCAGGAAGGCTGCCAGGAGAGTCAGCAAACGTTTCATGGAGCTAAAGATAATCAATAAATCACAAGTCCCGCCACGGCGGCGCCGAGAATGACCGCGATCGGGCCGGCCCGCTTGGTGATGCCGGCGATGAAGGCCACGGCGAAGATCGCCCAGGCCTTCCAGTCCGGGAAGTTCTCCGCGAGCACGGAGATTTCCGGATGCGGGCCGTTCCAGACGACCCGGAAGATGAGCACGAGGGCCGCCGCGCCGATCAGGCCGGCCACGGCGGGACGCATCGCCCGCATCATGTCGGCGAAGGCGCGGCCCTCGTGGAATTTGTTGAACGCCCGGATGATCAGGAAAAAGACCAGGAAGGAGGGCAGCACCACGGCGAGGGTCGCCAACGCCGAGCCGAAAACGCCCGCCAGGGCGCCATAGCCCGCGTTCTGCATCACCTCGTAGCCCACATATGTGGCGCAGTTGATGCCGATCGGTCCCGGGGTGGACTGGGAGATGGCCACGATGTCCGTGAACTCGGCCTGGGTGATCCACGGATGGGCCGTCACGACCTGTCCCTGGATGAGGGAGAGCATCGCGCCGCCGCCCCCGAAGTTGAACAGGCCGATGAAAAAGAAGGTGTAGAAGAGTTGTCCCAGCAGGCCGATCATACTTTCTTCTTTTGGCGGAGCAGGGACACGGATACGGATACCGACAGGGTCACGAGGATGATCCAGATCGGGGAGACTTTCAAGAAGGCCACGCCCACCAGGGAGGCGATGGCGATGAGCCAGGTCCACCACTGCTTGCAGCCGTTCTTCGCCATCCGCACCGCCGGCACGAGGATCAGGGCCACGGCCGCCGGCCGGACGCCCTGGAAGATGCGGCGCACGATGTCGTTGTCCTTGAATTCGGTGAAGAACATCGCGATCAGCAGGATGATGACCAGCGACGGGAGGACGGCGCCTATGGCCGACACGACGCTCCCCCGGATCCCCCTGATCTTATGGCCGGTATAGATGGCCATATTGACCGCGAGGATGCCGGGGGCGCTCTGTGCCAGCACGATGATGTCCTGGATGTCCGCTTCGGAAATCCAGCGGCGTCGGAGCATCTCCTGCTCAATCAACGGAAGCATTGCGTATCCGCCGCCGATGGTGAACGCCCCCATCTTGGCGAATACGCAAAACAGTTGCCACAGGGATGCTTGCGGAGTCACTAAATCTCGCCCGCTTCCTTCATCGCGTCATACTTGTCCGCGAAGTGGCGGTACATCAGGGCCTCGACGGCCACGGCGAAGGCGCAGCCCACGATGACGGTGATGATCATGAAGATGAAGCCCACCTTCGGAATGAGCGTGAAGATACCGGAAACCAGGCCGATGATCAGGCCCACGAGCAGGGAGATCGCGAAGAGGCGCCACTTCTCTCCAAGGGTGATGTCATAGCTCGCGGTGAGTGCCTTGAGCGGGGAAACGTCCTTGTCGACCAGCAGATACACGGCAAAGCCCCAGGCGAGCGAAAGGATGATGCCCGGAACGAACATAAAGGCGGTCGCCGCCGTGATGCCCATGGTCATAAGACCCAGCAGCAGGAAGAGGTTGCCGAAATACTTGAAATTCTCCTTGTTGAAGATGGACACGGGATCCACCACTTCGCCACGGCCCATCGCAATCACGGCCTTGTACAGGCCGACGGTCGTCCCGACGTTGAGATACGGGATCCACACGGTCAGCACATAGAGAATGACGAGCATGATCAAAGGCAGGACATTCTTGAGCGCGAGCTGGAAACCATCCTTGATGGTATCCATCACATTGATTTTCGGGTAATCCATTGAGATTGAGGTTTAGTTTACCTCAAATATCGAAAAAATAATCTGAAAAGACAAAAATCCGTATCTTTGCATAAAGGAGACGTATGCTGGAGTCGGTCATCGTATATTTCAGTCTTTTCATCGTAATGTGCACGTGCGGATATATCGCCGCCCGACGACAGGATCTTTGCCCCGGCACGTCACGGTCTCCTTTTTTTACTCCGGAGATGGTGGTCCTCCTGCTCTCGTTCACCTTCATTTTCGGCTTTCGCTGGGGTGTGGGGCATGATTACATCAAGTATTATTATTTCTACACCCACAACATTCCGGATCGGTTCGAATTCCTGTTCCGGATCACATCCAGGATGCTGCAGGGGTTCGGTGCGCACGTCACGGTCTTTTTTAGTCTCTGGGCGTTTCTGGACGTCTTTCTTCTGTATTATGCACTCCGGGAGTATAAGTACCTGTATCCATACGTCGCCTTCTTCCTGATCATCGGTTCGTTTTATCTTCCGATGATGAATGCCATCCGCCATTATATCGCCGCCCTCATCTTCCTGAATTCCATACGGTTCATCGAACAGAAACGCTTTCCCGAATTCGCCATCTGCTGTGTCCTGGCCTCAATGTTCCATATTCTGTCCGTCTTTCTCTTCATCCTTTATCCATTGCTCAGGCGCAAGGACGACTGGTTCCAGGGAGAAACGCTCCAGCTGATCCTGTTCGCGGCCGCCGTCTTCATCGGTATTTATATCAATACGATCATCCAGTGGATGGAAGTGCCGTTCACCTGGCTGACCAACCTGCTGGGCTATGAAGAACGGTATCCCTTTTCTTATTTCCAGCTGGAAGAGTTTGACAGGACCCGTTTCGGGAGAAACACCGGGCTTGGCGTCTGGGTGAAGCTCCTGCTGACCTTGCCCATCATCATAAAAAGCCGCGATCTGAAGAAGTATTATCACTCTTCCTTCTTCAATATGCTGTATACGCTATATTTTATCGGCGTCCTGTTGTCGTCGATGTTCGAGAAATCCGTCATCCTGTATCGGGGGGCCCTTTTCTTCATCATCTATCAGCTGATCATCTATTGCATGTTCGTGCATTATTGTTTCAGCAAGAACGACTATAAATACCTCCTGGTCGGATTGATGGTCATATTGATTCACATTCCCTTGTTCTTCAATATGATCACCAACCCGAGAAGCGATACTCCCTATCTGTTCTTCTGGCAACGGGCATTAGATGCTCCGATCCCGTTTGTAGAATAAATGCCGGCTGTTTTCCTTTCGTTCGTCGTCCCTTGCTATAATGTCCGGGCTTTCCTGCCGAAGTGCATCGAAAGCCTGGAGAAGCAGTCGATTCCGGGACAGGGCGTCGAGTTCGTGCTCGTCAACGACGGCTCGGAGGACGACACGCCCGGCATCATCCGGGAATTTGCGGCGAGAGACAGCCGGGTGATCGTAATAGACCAGCCCAACCAGGGGGTAAGCGCGGCCAGGAACAGCGGTTTGGCAGTCGCGCAGGGCGAGTACGTGTTTTTTCTGGACGGCGATGACTGCCTGACGGACGACGCGAGTCAGGCGATGTATGATTTCTGTCAGGACAAGCGTCCGGACATCGCGCTGTTCAGCAATTACAGGATTCGGGAAGGAAGCACGGAAAGGGAACCCTGGTATATAAGTACGAGACACCTCCCGGCGGGCTATTATGAAACCGGAGAGTATCTTCGCGCCACTTCCTTTCTCCCGATTTCCTTCAAACTGTATAAACGCTCTTTCCTGAACGCACATCAAATCACCTTTGACAGGGATCTCGTCGCCGGCGAGGTGTTCACCTTCTTCATCCACGCGCTGAGCCTGTCGGAAAGCGTAGGCGTTTGCCCGTCCTATGTCATGTGTTACCTGAGAAGACGGAGCAAGAGCGCCACGTCCACCATCGACGTCGGGCGGGACCAGACCATACTGGACACCCTCCATACGATTAACCGTTATGCGGACGCCGGTCGCGTTCAGTTGAAGGACAACAGGGCGTTCCAGGCCGCTTCCTTCCGGGTGGTGACGGCTTTCGCCCTCATCAAATATGCCGTGAAAACCAGGTACAGGAAAGAGATTGGCTTATTGCTGGCACGCGTGAAGCAGGATCAGGAATATGGCGCCTTGTTGAAGTACCTGACAGGCAGGGGGCGGTCCTGGTCGGGGACCACGTTGCAGGCTTTCTGCATCCGGTTCCTGCCGCCCCGGGTCGCCTACGGGATCATCCGGGGATTAAAAAAAATACACAACTTCGTCCTGCGCGTACGAAATTGTGTAAACCGGTGGAGATAGTCGGATTCGAACCGGCGACCCCAACATTGCAAATGTTGTGCTCTACCAACTGAGCTATACCCCCGAAAGTCAAAATAAAAATGCGAAACAACTGCGTTGCGGAGTTGTTTCGCATTTTTGTAGGCCCGCGCGGAGTTGAACCGCGGACCTCCACATTATCAGTGTGGCGCTCTAACCAACTGAGCTACGAGCCTGTATAAATAAAGGAAGAGTACAAGCTTTCTCGAGACCTTTGCCTTGTGGCACGAACCGCGAGCCTGAGTGTCAAGGAGTGAACTCCAAAAAGGAGGTGTTCCAGCCACACCTTCCGGTACGGCTACCTTGTTACGACTTAGCCCCAATTACCAGTTTTGCCCTAGGCCGCTCCTCTCGGTCACGGACTTCAGGCACCCCCGGCTTTCATGGCTTGACGGGCGGTGTGTACAAGGCCCGGGAACGTATTCACCGCGCCATGGCTGATGCGCGATTACTAGCGAATCCAGCTTCATGGAGTCGAGTTGCAGACTCCAATCCGAACTGAGACGACTTTTCGAGATCCGCTCCCTGTCGCCAGGTGGCTTCCCTCTGTAGTCGCCATTGTAACACGTGTGTCGCCCCGGACGTAAGGGCCGTGCTGATTTGACGTCATCCCCGCCTTCCTCACACCTTGCGGTGGCAGTCTCGCCAGAGTCCCCAACTTTACTTGATGGTAACTGGCGACAAGGGTTGCGCTCGTTATGGCACTTAAGCCAACATCTCACGACACGAGCTGACGACAACCATGCAGCACCTCGACAAGTGCCCCGAAGGGCGTCACAATCTCTTGTTCCTTCACTTGCCGTTCGAGCCCGGGTAAGGTTCCTCGCGTATCATCGAATTAAACCACATGTTCCTCCGCTTGTGCGGGCCCCCGTCAATTCCTTTGAGTTTCATTCTTGCGAACGTACTCCCCAGGTGGATGACTTATCGCTTTCGCTTGGCCACCGACTGTGTATCGCCGACGGTTAGTCATCATCGTTTACTGCGTGGACTACCAGGGTATCTAATCCTGTTTGATCCCCACGCTTTCGTGCCTCAGCGTCAATGACGGATTCGTGAGATGCCTTCGCAATCGGTGTTCTGAGTAATATCTATGCATTTCACCGCTACACTACTCATTCCTCCCACGGCATCCGTATTCCAGCCTGCCAGTATCAAAGGCAGTTCCTGAGTTAGGCTCAGGTATTTCACCCCTGACTTGACAAACAGCCTACGCACCCTTTAAACCCAATAAATCCGGATAACGCTTGCATCCTCCGTATTACCGCGGCTGCTGGCACGGAGTTAGCCGATGCTTATTCGTGATGTACTCTCATCGGCGTACGCGTACGCCTTATTGCTCCACCACAAAAGCAGTTTACGACCCATAGGGCCTTAATCCTGCACGCGGCATGGCTGGTTCAGCCTTCCGGCCATTGACCAATATTCCTCACTGCTGCCTCCCGTAGGAGTTTGGACCGTGTCTCAGTTCCAATGTGGGGGACCTTCCTCTCAGAACCCCTAGACATCGTCGCCTTGGTGTGCCGTTACCACTCCAACTAGCTAATGTCTCGCGAGCCTATCCGTATCCGCCGAAGCTTTCAAACTAAGGTCATGCGGCCTCAGTTGTTACGCGGTATTAGACGACGTTTCCATCGCTTATCCCCCAGATACGGGCAAGTTGCTCACGCGTTACGCACCCTTCCGCCGGTCGCCGGCAAGTATTGCTACTCCCGCTGCCCCTCGACTTGCATGTGTTAAGCCTGCCGCTAGCGTTCATCCTGAGCCAGGATCAAACTCTTCTTTGTATATTTTCAAATTCTTAGCTTGACCTGACACCTTGATTCAAAAGAATCAACGCTCTCGTTGTTCTCGGTACTTGCTTGTACTTATCTTTTCAATATTATCAATGAACTTGCTTCCTGCGAAGCGGGATGCAAAGGTAGTAAGTTTTCTGATAACCGCAAATTTTTTTTTAATTTTTTTCAAAAATTCCTTTTATCCGGCCTCTTTTGCCTATCTTTGTAGCCTATGAAAGATGTTGTTAACAGGTTTCGCGCACTTTTCTGTGCCCTATTGATACTTCTTTTTGCGCTTCCTCCGCAAGGGGCCGGAGCCTCCAACCCTTTTAAAGTCAGCGGCACCGCCATAATTGAGAGCGCCTATCTGTGGAGGGGCGAAAAAGTATGCGAGGTGAATTTCAACCCCGTACTTGAAGCCTCGGTAGGCGGCTTTACCGCGCAGGCTTTCGCCTATCTCCCTTTTGACGGAAAGTATAAAGAGATTGACCTTGACTTTTTCTACACCCTTGGTCCCTGGCAGCTGCACGTTGCCGACTACTTTATTCGTTTTGCCGATAATCCCGCTCCGGAAAACTTTTTTGACTATCGCAAGCAGAGCACCAACCATATACTTGAAGGCATACTGTGCTATGCCCCTCAGACGGTTCCGATAGAGGCGAAGTGGTTTACTTTCTTTTACGGCGACTGGATTCCTGAGCCCGATGGGAGCAGGGGGCGGACTTCGTTCTCTTCATATCTGGAGCTTACGGGCTATCATGATTTCGGCCCGGCCGGGCGCGCCTCCCTGGTGCTGGGCGCCAGCATACTGAAAGGCCCCTACACAGCCTACACGCGCGATTTTGCATTGATTCACAGCGAGCTCCGATACACCAACTCCATCGAGGCCGGCGGCGTAAAACTGCCGTTCGGAGTGAGCTGGCTGCTCAATCCTTACGCGCGCGCTGTATATATGAATGCGTGGGTAGGCGTCAGCTTCTAGAGCGCCTGATCTCTTTCCAGGCCACGGCTGCGTATGCGGCCAGTAGCAGCGTTCCGGCTGCCATATACACCCAAACGTTAATCTCGAGTCCTGTCCACGAGGGCAGCGAAAGTGCTACAAAGATTACGGCGGCAAGAAGCACAAAACCCGTGATTGCCTTGGCGTCATATGGCACGGATAAGTACTTGCGGCCGATAATCCAGCTCATCAGCATGGCCGTGCCGTATCCGGCAAATCCTCCCCAGGCGCAAGCCCAGTAACCGATCTTGGGCACCAGCAGAACGTTCACGGCAATCATAACCGCCGCCCCCGTTGCGCTCATTATGGCGCCCCACCAGGTCTTGTCGGTGAGTTTGTACCAGAACGATAGGTTGAAATATACGCCCATGAACACCTCTGCCATCATGACGATGGGCACGACACCGAGCCCCTCCCAGTACGCCGGCTGGATGAAGTGGCGCAGCAGAGGCATATAAACCAATACGGCCAGATATGCAAGAAGGGCGAATATCACGAAGTATTTCATGCCGTCCGCCAGCGTCTCCGGACTGTTCTTGTCCCTGCTACCGTTGAATACTATGGGCTCGTACGCGTATCGGAACGCCTGCGTGAGCAGCGCAACTATCATCGCTATCTTCACGCACGCACCGTATATTCCAAGTTGTACCATGCCCTCGGCGCCAGGCATCAGGTAGGGGAACAGTATCTTGTCCGCCGCCTGGTTCAGATTGCCCACCAGGCTCAGCAGCAGTAGCGGCCAGGTGTAGGCCAGCATACGTTTTGCCAGGGACCAGTCGAACTTGACTCCGAGTCCCCGCAGCTCCGGAATGAATCCCAAGGTCACCAGCGCCGTGCAGGCAAGGTTGGCGAAGAATATGAACCCCACTCCGTCGTTGAAATGCTGATAGGCGGCTTCCAGGCCGGGAAACGCACCGAACATCTTCGGCATCACCAGGAAGATGAAGAGTGTCAGGAGGATATTCGGTATGATGAACGCAAACTTGAGCGCCATGAACTTCAGCGGGCGGCGGTCGATCCGCAGTTTGGAGAACATGATGGCCTGAAAAGCGTCCAGCCCGACGATAATGGCCATGCACCCGATATACTCGGGATGGTCGGCATATCCCATCGCCCCGGCAATTGGACGGACCAGTGCAAGCACGGCCGCGACGAACAGAAGGGCCACGGCACCTACCATTTTGAGCGACGTACCATACACCCTGCGCGGGTCTTCTCCGTCTTTGTTGGAAAAACGGAACAAAGTGGTTTCCATGCCGAAGGTCAGGATGGCCAGCAGCAGAGCCGTGTATGCATAGAGATTGGTGACTATGCCGTAGCCGCCGCTGGCGGCAGCAATCTTATAGGTATAAACCGGTACCAGCAGATAGTTCAGGAACCTCCCGACTATGCTGCTGAGGCCGTATATAGCGGTATCTTTAGCTAGTGACTTAAGATTCACTTGTTAGTTATCCAACTTGCGGTAGTTGTAACCCAGCAGGTCGAGAATAGGGAGCTCGTGTGTCCGCAGGCTTTCTTTGAAGCGGGCGAAGTCTTTCTTCTCGGGAGCGCTCCACTGGATTTCCGACAGAGCCATCATACGGGGAAGGAGCATGTACTCGAGGTGCTCGGGGGTGGCTATGAATTCTGTCCATAGGTTGCCCTGTACGCCCAGGATATGGTGCTGCGCGTCGGCGGGGATATCGGTAAACGGCTCATAGCCATATACTTTTTCAAGTGGCAGTGCGCGCTCGGGCTTGGTGGTGATGCCGAGAGGCTCGCTTTCGAGGTCCGGAGACTGGGCATAGTCGAGGTAGCAGTAGGTGTTGGGCGACATAATTACGTCGTAACCCATGCTTGCTGCCTTTATGCCTCCCTTGGTGCCTCTCCAGCTCATTACCGTGGCGCCCTTGGCGAGCTCGCCTTCAAGTATCTCGTCCCAGCCTATGATTTTTTTGCCCTTGGTGGCAAGGAACTTCTGCATGCGGGCGGTCACATAGTTCTGCAGGCGCGCCTCTGCGGTGGCTTCATCGTCGCTTACCAGCCCGAGTTCCTTGATCTTTGCCTGGCAGTCGGGGTCGGTCTTCCACTCGTCGCGCGGGCACTCATCACCGCCGATGTTGAAATACTCGCCGGGGAAGAGTTCGGCCACCTCGGCGCACACATCTTCGAGGAAGCGCATAGTGCTTTCCTTGCCCACGTTGAGCACCTGCTTGGAAACGCCCCAGTAGGTCAGGACCTCGTAAGGTGCGCTTCCCGCACAGCCAAATTCGGGATACGATGCCAGAGCGGCCACCATGTGTCCGGGAAGGTCAACCTCGGGGATAATGGTAATGCCTCTTTCGGCGGCGTAGGCCACCATGTCGCGGATCTGCGCTTTGGTGTAATATCCGCCGTGGCGGATGCCGTCGTTGGAGCCCCAGTCGCGCTTGATCATGGTGCCGTTGCGGAAGGCGCCGATCTCGGTAAGCTTGGGGTATTTGTCGATTTCTACTCTCCAGCCCTGGTCTTCCGTGAGGTGCCAGTGCAGGCGGTTGAGTTTGAAGATGGCCATGACGTCCAGCACCTTCTTCACCTCGTCCACGCTGAAGAAGTGGCGGCAGCAGTCGAGCAGCACGCCACGGTAGCCGAAGCGCGGAGCGTCTTCGATCTTGCAGCAAGGGATGCGCCATTTGCCCTTAAGGTCGGGAGTTGTGCCGTAGATAGACACAGGCAGCATCTGCTTTAGCGTCTGGATGGCGTAGAAGAAGCCGCTGTACGACGATGCGCTCACGACAGTGGCCTTCTTGCCCACACTTATCTTATATCCTTCCGGTGCTATTGATGCGTCGTTCACGAAGCACAGACCCTTTATGGATCCGGACTTTACAGCGCTCTGTATGCCAATGGGGCTGGCCACGGAAACGGTTTTGCCGCTCACCAGGGTGAGACGGTCGGCGAACTGACGCACGGCCTTGAGCGTGGCGGCCTCCAGGGCGGGGTCGCAGTTGATGCTGACTCCTTTAATCTTGAAGCAGCCCTTGGCCATCTCCAGCTTGCCGGGGGCGGGCATGATGTCCGGAGCCGTGGTTTTGGCAGTCAGGCCGGCGGACGAAAGAAGAACGGAAATGAGGACAAGAAAACGTTTCATCTTAATGTTCAGGCCAGAAAGTTAGCTTGAATGAAAGCGTTGACGGCTGTGGCGACGAACAGGAGCACGATGAGAGCGGCCACGATGACGCCGATAACCTTAACCCTCTTGAACCAGGTCTTACCGTCCCAGCCGACGGTCTGGAACATGCTCCAGAAGCCGTGGGTAAGATGCAGGAAAATGGCGCAGAACCAAATAATGTAGAGAGCCAGTACCCACCATTTGCCGAATGTGACGTTGAGCAGCAGGTAAGGATTGTTCTCGAACGTGCCGATGCCGAACATCTCGGGGAGCTGCATCTTGGCCCAGAAATGGGTGAGGTGGAAGCCCAGGAAGCCCAGGATGATAATGCCGAGCACGAACATGTTCTTGGCCGACCATGAATCGGCAGCGGCTTTGCTGCTGACCTCATAGCGCTTGATACCGCCGCGGGCCTTGATATTCTTGACCGTGAGCCAGCAACCGTACCCGATGTGCACGAGAAAGCCCAGGGCCAGGATAGGAACCACTATGTCGATAATCGGCAGGGACATGAAGTCGCAGCCCAGTTTGAAGAGGCCGTCTCCTTTGGAGAACAGGGCTTCGTCGGCGGCTACGACGCCGTATTTGCCGGTAAACGAGTCGATTACTGAGAAGAAGTTGATGGTGCCGTGAAGCAGGAGGAAAAGCAGGAGGAAAGCACCGCTCACCGCCTGGATGAACTTCTTGCCGATGGAAGAATTGAAAATAAACATAGGTTGAAAAACTTATTAGTTTACAAAAATAAACTAATTATCGGTAGATTCCAATAGTATACACACAACGAACCTTCGCAAAACAAGTATTCGACGCAGCCGCGTGCTGCGGGTGTAATTCTATAAAGACCTTAAACTGAGGGCGAATCCGCCGCCGCGGGCCATTTTGACCTTGATGGTGTCGGATGAGCTTACCTCGCTGCGGCTGACGGTATAGGCCTGAGGAGCGCTCTCGTAGTCGGCATCGGGAGCGTCGGCGTAGAGCGTTGCCTCGTAGCGCAGGCCCGGAGTAAGGAAGTCAAGGGCTATTTCGCTCTCGTGGGCGGCCTCGCCGCAAACTCCTCCTACATACCATACATCATGGGCCTTGGCTCCCTTAAGCTTCTTTGCCGTTGCTCCTTCGGGCAGGGCGTACACAAAGCGGGCGGCTCCGGAAAGCATGTCTTTCTTGCCGTCAGACAGGCTTGCTACACCTGCAGCAGCCTTGTTGAGGGTCTCAAGGCGGGGCTTTCGGGCTGTCACTATGTATTCGCCGGGCTCGGCTTCAAGGTAGATGCTCTTTTCCCAATCGACGGCTACGTCCTTGATGAACTGGAACGCGTCGGGGAAGCGCTCGTAGTTGCAAGGCAGGTCGGCAGCCATCTGCAGGGGCGAGTAGAAAGTGACGTACAGGCCCAGCTGGTTGGCAATCGTGTGCCGCATCTTTCCGGTCTGCCCGGGAGCGGTGATAGACATGTCCTGCTCGAAAATGCCGGGCGTGTAGTCCATAGGGCCACCCTGGAGACGGGTGAACGGCAGGATGGAAGTGTGCCCGGGATTGATGTGGGCGCGGTATTCGGTGCCCATAGCGCTCTCGTTGCCTATGAGGTTGGGCCAGGTGCGGCATAGTCCGGTGGGGCGTACCGCCTCGTGGGCGTTGACCATGATGTGGTGCCCGGCCGCCTGCTTGAGGGCGTACAGATAATGGTTAATCAAGGCCTGGCTGTAGTGATGCTCGCCGTAGGGGATAATGTTGCCCACGTAGCCGCTCTTTACGGCATCGTAGCCGTAGCGGTTCATAAGCGAATATGCGGCTTCCATGTGGCGCTCGTAATTGACTGTCGATGAAGATGTTTCGTGGTGCATCACAAGGCGTATGCCCTTGCTGTGAGCGTATTTGTTGAGAGCGGGCAGGTCAAAGTCGGGGTAGGGGGTTACAAAGTCGAACACGTAGTCTTTCTGGCAGCCGAACCAATCTTCCCAGCCTTCGTTCCAGCCCTCTATAAGCAGGGCGTCGAAGCCGTTTGCCGCGGCAAAGTCGATGTAGGCGCGCACGTTCTCGTTGTTGGCTCCGTGCCTGCCGTGGGGCTTGAGGGCTTTGTAGTCGGTCACGCCGAGCTGTACCGAAGGCACGTCATAGGTGTAGCTCCACTCGCTGCGTCCCGATATCATCTCCCACCATACTCCCATATACTTGACCGGATGAATCCAGCTCACATCTTCCAGTGCGCAAGGCTCGTTGAGGTTGAGTATGAGCCTGGAAGCCAGCACTTTGCGGGCGTCGTCAACCACCATTACAGTGCGCCAGGGGCTTGTGCAGGGTGCCTGGAGGCGTGCCCCTATCCCTTCGGCGTCGGGAGTAAGGTGGATGTGGAACACCATTGCCTTGTCGTCAAGGTCGAGGTTGGCTGTGGGGTAGTTGACCACAGCGGCCTCGTGCAGGTTGATGTACAGCCCGTCATCGGTTTTCATCTGCAGGGCTGTCTGCACTCCGGTGGGCGAAAACCCTGTTGTTGATGCATTGGCAAGGCGCATGCTTTCCGAGCGCGCCCGGATGCCGCTCAGGCGTGTGCGGCTGTAGTTGAACTCCTGTGTGTCGTAATCGCCGCTGATCCACCAGGCGGTGTGGTCGCCGCCCATGGCAAATTCGGTAAGTTCCTCAGCCACGTTAAAATAGCGGAGCTTGTTGTCCTGGGGGAACTCGTAGCGGAAGCCGAGTCCGTCGTCGTACAGGCGCAGGCGCACATTCATCTTCACCCCGTCTTCGCGCCCTAAGAGAACGAGCAGTTCGTTGTAGTTGTTGCGAATGTCGCGTTCCTCACCCCATACCGGCTGCCAGGTTTCGTCGAGGCTTGCGGTTTGGGAGCCGATAATCGAGAATCCCGTGCAGAGGTCGCTCTCACCGGTGTATTTCAGCCCCCGGCGATTGTTTTTGATCACCATGTCCTCTTCGACATTGTTCGACCCTTTGACCAGTCCGAACCCGAGGCGTGAGGGCTTGATTACCTCTGCTCCGGCCCTTTCCAGTTTGTAGCAGGGCTCGCCCTTGGCGCTTATGCCCACGGAGGCTGTCAGCTGTCCGTCCGGGCTGCTGATGGTGATGGCGTCATTTATGACGGGAGCTTCCGTCTTGGCGCAGCAGGACAGGACCAACAGCGCCCCTGCCGCTCCTGTTAATATGTTTGTTAAAACTCTCATCGTAAAGTACTTAGTTGGTTGTTACATCGTAACCCCAGGGGCCGAGGGTGCGTCCGTCGGGGAGTTCGATGGCATCGGGAGTGAGGTTGGTCCAAACGGAAACGGTATTCTTCTTGGCAACGCGGCGGAATGCAAAAACTCCCTCGGGCACATCGGCTATGTATTCGAAGCGGCCGCCTTTCTCGCCTGCGGCAAGAGCGGGATTGTTATGCTTGAGCAGAACCAGGCTGTGCCAGAAGTCGGTCCACTCGTTGTCGGACCAATCGGTGATAGGATCTTTCTCGAAGAATTCGAGCCTGCGGTCGAGGCCTATTTCCTGGCCGGTGTAGATGAGGGGCTGGCTCTTGGGTAGGGTGAAGCAAAGCAGTGCCATTACCTTGGCGGCGTCGCCCATGCGCTCGAATTCGGTGCCGGACCAGGAGTTCTCGTCGTGGTTGGACGTGAAGGTCAGGCGGAATGCAGTCTTTGGGGTATTGACCTCGTCGCGGGCTATGTAATCCTTAAGGTCACCGATGGTTTTCTTTCCCTGGGCGATTTCGTTCATCAGGTGATGTAGCTCCCAGGCGTAGGTGGCGTCGAAAGTCTGGGCGGGATCGCACAGTTCGGGCTTCTCGGCCTCGGCAAGAAGATAGGCCTGCGGATAATCGCGATTGATGCCGGGCAGCACGCTCTGCCAGAACTTGGCGGGCATTTCACCGGCTGCGTCGCACCGGAAGCCGTCCACTCCCTTGTCGAGCCAGAAGCGCATGCAGCTGTCCTGCGCCGCCCATACCGCCTCGTTCTCGTAGTTGAGGCTGCGCGTGTCGGTCCAGTCGTATTCCCAAATTGCATTGCCCAGAGAGTCTCTCTCGTAGAAATCGGCGGGGCGGCCTGTCATCCACACGTGGTCAGGCGCCGTTTGGTTGGCAACCCAGTCCAGGATTACCTTGAATCCGTATTCGTGGGCCGAGTCGAGCAGGCTCTGGAAATCATCCATTGTACCGAACTCGGGATTGACCTCGCAGTAATCGGATATGGCGTAATAAGAGCCGAGGGTTCCCTTGCGCTCCACTTCGCCGATCTTGTACATTGGCATTAGCCAGAGAACGTCCACACCAAGTTCCTCCAAGCGTGCGAGTTGTGCCTCCACGCCCTTGAAAGTGCCCTCGGGGCTGAACTGGCGTATGTTGACTTCGTAAACTACGGAATCGTAGGTCCAGTCGGGATGTACCGGAGCCTTGGGGGTGCAGCAAACGAGGGTGAGCAGTGCTGCGGCTGCAAATAAGAGTTTTTTCATATGTATATTTATTTCATTACAGGATGGTTCCGGCTGCACTGGCTTTTTGGGTGACCATTACCGGGAGGCAGGTACCTATGTCGTCGCAGAACACCAGGACTCCTTTTCTGGCTTCGTATTCTGGGTTGGCGCCTACGGAGAATGAGTGCACGTTGCCGCTCCCTGCCGTGGTATTGTCTTTCACCCAGTCGGGCTTGCTGCTTAGTTTATAGGTGGTAGGGCAGTTTACTTTTACAGTAAAACTGCCTCCAGAAGCTTCGAGGGTAACCGCGGTCGGGCTGAGGGAGAAAGCGGTTTCCGAGGGCGTTGGCGTAGGATTTACCTTGGCGGGACAGCCGGTAAGCATCAGGGCTACCGGGAGAAGCAGCCACAACTTTTTGGTAACCAACCTTCTAAACATAAACTAACTGATTATTGCTCAAAAACAACCGAGGAGAAAGGCCCCAGGCTTAAAGTTCCGTCTTTAGCGGCGCTGTATTCGCCGTTGGAGACAAGGCATTTGGTGAGTTTATAGTCCGTGAACACCGCCTTGGCGGGAGTGTTGCGGAAGTTGTGAACCACAAGAACGCTCTGCCCTTCATAAGTCATAGTCCATACCGCCAGTTCGTCGGAGTTGCAGCTCACTTCAGCCATTTCTCCGAGAGAGAGGGCCTTGTTGGTGTTGCGGGCGCGGGCGAAGCGGCGGTAAACTTTGAGAATAGAGTCGTCGTTCTTTTCCTGGAACTCCACCGACATGCTGCCGGTGAGCATATTGTAATCGACCTTGCCGTTCAGGGCCTTGGCCGCCACGCTTCCCTCGGTAGTCCATCTGATAGGCGAACGGACGAATTCGTCCCCGTTGTTCTTGCCGCCCCAGTATCCGAGCTCCTCGCCCTGGTAGATGAAGGGCTTTCCGGGCGAAGTGAGCAGCACGGCGCCGGCAAGTTTCATTTTGGGAAGGCTCTTGCCCAGGTCGTTCCCGGCGCGGTCTTCGTCGTGGTTGGAGAGTTTGATGGCGTCGATAAAGTCGGGACGATACTGTCTGTACTGGCTGCGGAACCACAGCACCGTACGCGCGAAGTCCTTGCCGGAGCCGCGGTTTATGCGGTCTTTGAGCGTCCACCAGTAGCTGAAATTGAACAGCGACGGGAGCCCTTTGTAGTACGAAGCAATCTTGCTTGTCTCTTCCCAGGCCTCACCAACCATGTAGATGTCGCCCTTGCCGCCACGCGCTTTGTAAGTAGCGTTGCAGTGGTCGTACCATTGTTTAAGGAAACTCGCGTTGGCTTCGGCCTGCTGCTGGTAAATCCACAAAACTGCATCGAGCCTCAGGCCGTTCACGCCCATCTTTATCCATTTGTCGGCGCTTTCGGCGAGGGCCTTGAAGGCGGGTGATTCCGATGCTTTGGCATAAGGACCATAGTTAAGGTCGGGCATCGAGGCGTCGAAACTGGCAAAGTACCAGATGTTGCTGCCGCCGAAGGTTATGTCGGCCGCCACGGTATTGTCGAGCTTGAGCGGCTCTCCGAACTTGACAGCCCCGCTTGCGCTGCCCCATTTGGTGCCGCCATCCCAAGACGTGCTGGAAGACCGCACGAGGAAGCCCCAGTCGGTATCGACGTCGATAGTGATTTCGTGATTATCGGCACCTGTAGGATACAAGCCCACCAGTCCTGCGCTGCCTATCCAGAGCCATAGGGAGGCGGAGGGGTTGGAACTCTGCACGGTTGCGGTGGTCTTGGTTACCGTTATGGTCTTGGCTTTCCAGTCAAGCTTGAAGTGCAGGCGCCCTTTGTAGCCCAGGTCGCCTGAAGCCGCGCTGTGCCAGGAGCCCATGCCCGGGTTGGTAGCACCGGCAAAATTGTCTACCTTTCCGGCCGCCACGTCGGCCTGCCAGTTATCGGAAAGCACGTAGAAGCTGCGGTAGGGGCTGTCTTTGGACGATAATGCGCTGTTGAACCATTCCCCCCGTCCGGAGTGGTTGAGCACGTAGTCCATATAAATGTCGATGTTGTACTCGCGGGCCTTGTCGATGAGTTCTTTAAAGTCTGCCTCCGTGCCCAGGTGCGGGTTGATGGTGCTGTAGTCCAGGACATCGTAGTTGTGGTACGATGCCGCCGTCTGGACGGGCGAGAGCCACAGGGCGGTGGCGCCAAGGGCATCCAGATAGTCAAGATGCTGAGTAACGCCGCGAAGGTCTCCCCAGCCGTCACCGTCCGAGTCGGCGAAGCTGTACACATTGAGCTGATATGTTATGCCGGAGAGCTTGTCGGAGCTTGGCAGCGGCCGCGAGTCGGGACTGCTCGGCGTACAGGACCAAAAGAGCATAGCCAGTACGGCCAGGGCGGGGAGTACAAACTTTCTCATAATAAGCAATATGGATAGGAGCAGCAGGGACGGTCAGGCCCCTGCTACCAAAGAATATTATTCGCCGAAGGTTACTCCGTCGACAGAACCGACAAAGCCTGCTCCAGCAAGCATGTCTTTGTAGTTCTCGGCAGTTGCCTCGGTGGTGGTTTCGCCGGCAACGATCTTGCCGCCCTTGACCTTGCCGGTGAGATCAGTTTTGAGGTTGGTTTCCTCTCCAACGTAACCTGCACCTATTGCCAGACCTAATCTGCCACCTGCTGCAGATGTCAGGACGACATCCTTGCCGATGGTGAAGTTGGTAAAGGTGGAGTTAGGATTGCAGGAATAGCCATGGATACCGCCGATGGTGCCCTTGCCGTTGGCTCCGCTGATGGAACCGGTGTTGGTGCAACCGTCGCAGGTGATAATGCAAGTTGAGGTCTCGGTAAAGCCGATGACACCTCCGACATGGGTCTTGGAACCACTGCCGTCAATGGTAATATTACCACTGTTGGAGCAGTTGAGGACTTCAACGGAGAGAGGCTTCTCAAGATTCACCGCGGTACCGCCGCAGTGGCACATGATGCCGCCGACACGGTAGTTAGTCTTGGCTACGCCGGCGCTGAAGGTGATGTTGCCGGTGTTGACGCAGTTATTGTAGAGCACATGGCTGGCGTCGTTGGGAGTACCGTAGTATCCGGTGATGCCTCCTACGTAATTGTAGCCGCTTTCGGCGTTGGTTGCAACCCTGATATTACCATTGTTGGTACAGTTGACGAAAGCACCTTCTACGAGTTTGTTGAAGTAACCGCACATACCGCCTATACGGGGGGTACCCTTTGCTTCGAAGTAAAGCTCGCCGTTGTTGGTGCAGCCATCTACGACGCCGGTCTCCTCAAGGTGGCCGATGATACCGCCAAGCTGGATGGCGTTACCGTTGCCCATATTGGGAACGGTGTTGCCGATCTTACCGTTGTTGATGCAGTTCTTGAGGGTGACGTTCTTTCCGCCAAGACCAACGATACCGCCGAGACGGTAGCTGGCCTGCATAGGACCGCTGATCTCAACAGAGCTCTCGCAGTTCTCGAATACTGCTCCGTCGGCTGCGCTACCGGCAACACCGCCGGCGTTAGCCGCCCTGGTTTCGATGCTGCCCGCTACCTTGAGGTTCTTGACGGTTCCGTCCACAACCTTGAACAGACCGACGTTGACATCGGTGGGTTCTGCGGTTGCGTTGTAAGTCACGGTGTGACCCTTTCCGTCGAAGTCGCCCCTGAGGGTGTCGGCTGCAAAGGTCTTTCCGGTGAGGTCGATATCCGCCTCAAGGCTTGCGTCTCCCTCGGGATTTTCAAGGAAGGCGATGAGTTCGTCTGCGTTGGTGATGGTGGTGCCGCCCACAGGGCCTGCACCGTCGACGTACTCTGCAGTGCCTGCATTGAAGTCGAGGACGAGGGTCTTGCCGGCCTGTCCCTTAACTCTATCCTGGTCGTTGCCGGCGCCGCGGTAAGCGATCTTGCCGTCGAAGAAGATGAATTCGGTCTTCCACCAATCGTACCAGCCGTTTCCGGTGATGCCTTCCTTGGCGGTTGTAGGCTGAACTTTGACACCCATACGCATTTCCTCTTCTGCGATGACGGGGATAGTGAGCTTGTCACCGTCTGCAACGAACTTGGGAGCCTTGTCGAAGTCCCACTCTGCAGGGTTGGAGAATGCGGCGCCGATACCGTAAACCTCAGCGGGGCTGATCTCGACTGCGTTCTCGTTGCCGTCAACATAAACGGTGTAGAAACCGTTCTCGGGGACCCAGCAGTTGCCGTCGTTGATAGTGTAGCCAACGGTGCCGGCACCGGTGAAGTCACCGTTCCATGCCTTGGTTGCGCAGAACTTGAAGCCCTTGTCGGCCTCGAAGTAGCGGGTGCACCAGAATTCGCCTGCCTTGCCCCATACAGGGATGAGCTCGACGACTCCGGCATCTTCCCACTTCCAGTCGCCGAACTGTGCGCCAATCATGTACATGGTCTCGGGAGCAGCGGATGCGGACTCGAGTTCTACATTGTACTTGAAGGAATTGGCGATATCGCCTGCAGCGAGCTTGTAGTTAAGGGTAATCTTGTACTTGCCTGCACCGTCTTCCACCACGATGTTGTCTCCGCCGGGCTTGCAGTCCTTGCCGAGGTTGGTGTTGGCTTTGACCTGCTTGGTTCCGTCGGCGCTCTGGCCGAGGGTGATCTTCCATGCGCTGTTGTAAGCGAACTTGAACTCACCGGCCTTTGCCAGCTCCTGTCCGGAGAGGGTAAAGGTGATGCCTTCGTTGGAAGCCTCGGTAGCCTCGAGAGGAGTGAAGCCCCAGCTGTTCATACCGCCGCGCACACCCAGGGTAACGGGGCAGAGAACGATCTGTGCATTCTCGATGTCATTGTTCTTGTTGAGGTCGAGAACAATGTGATACAGACCGGTCTTGCTGACCTTCATCTTGGGTGCGGAGTCACCGACCACGAGTTTGCCCTTGAACACTGCGTCGGCAGGGTTGTCGGCATACAGTGCGTCGGTAAGGTCGGCCTTGAACTCGGTGAGCTCGGCGCCGTAAGCTGTCTGCTTGCCGCCGCTCACGTAAGCGAGGGTGAATTCCTTGCCGCCCTGAAGCACGATGTACTTCTCGAACATACCGTCGCGGGCGCTCTGGTTGTCAGCCTCGTTGATACCGTTGGCCATGGTAAGGTCGGCGGTTACCTCGGAAATCCCGGTAGCCTCGCCAACCACATAGAAACCGTCCTCGGTGATTTTATTCACATCGGGGCCTACCGGTTCCTTCTGTTTGCATCCTACAATAGCTAATGCCATTGCGGCAATGCTAAGAAAACTGAAGATTTTTTTCATTTTTTTTGATTGAATTAGTAAATGGTGTTGTGTATGTTATGCTATTAATACCCGGGGTTCTGGGTGTACACGCCGGGAGCTCCGTCGCGTACCCAGTCGGGGATAGGGAACAGTCGATGGTTTTCGTCGCTGGGATTCTTGAACTCCCAGCTGCTTCCGTAGGTGCCGAAGCGGATCTGGTCGTCGCGGCGGTGGCCTTCCCAAGCGAGCTCGCGTCCGCGCTCGTCAAGCAGCTCCTGGAGGGTGAGCTGGTCGGCGGTGTAGGCGGGAAGCCCTGCACGGGTGTGGACTTTGTTGACGCACTCCAGCGCCTCCTCATCGGCCTTGCCGCCGTTCTGCCTCATGCGGGCCTCAGCCTTCATGAGCAGTACATCGGCGTAACGGTAGATAGGGAAGTCGGAGTCGGCGTGATGGGCGATGCCGTTGGCGAACTCGAACTTGACAAAGCGGGCGCCCTCGCAGGAGTTGGCTGCGGTAGGATCCTGGATGGTGGTGACCTTGGGGTCGATTATCACCTTGAAGTGAGAATCGGCGTGGTCCCATTCCACTATCTTGCCGGTCCAGTTTTCGCGGTGGTAGATAATGGTGTTCCAGTCGGTCACGGTATCGTACACGGGTCCGACGAACCACTGGGCCTTGCGCTTGTCGTTGTCGGAGTACTTGTTGTAGAATGACTCGAGGGTGCAGGGGCCGTTCCAGCAGTCGGTGGTGAACTCGAAGGCGGCACGCATCGCGTAGTGCTGGGTCATGAGGTGGAACATGTTGCCGTTGGCATATACGCCGTCGAATACGATGGGGAAGATGATTTCTTTGTTGGAGGTGTTGCTGATCTTGAACGCGTCGAAGTAGTCGGTGTTAAGAGTGTAATAGCCTCCGTTGATGATAAGGTCGCAGTACTTTTCGGCGTCGGCCCAGCGGGGCTTGCCTGTGTAAACCTCGGAGTTGAGATACATCTTGGCAAGGATCATATAGGCAACCGGCCTTGTCATCGAGCCGTAGCGGACGTCGTTGTCAACCTTTTCGAGGTTCTCGAGAAGCTCGCCCTCGATCCAGTCGAACACTTCTTTGCGGGTGTACTGCTTGATGGCGCGGTTGCCGTCGTCGATGTGCACGTTGCCGTATGTGTCCATTGCCAGGAGGTGGTAGAAAGCCCTGAGTATCTTGGCCTCGGCCAGTCCGGCCTTGGCGGCGTCGGACCAGGTGCTTTCATCTTCGCCGGCGATGGTGTGGATATTGTCGATAACGGTGTTGCACTTGGTAACGCCGCCATAGGCGAAGCTCCAGCCGTTGTTAATGTCGCGCGTGTTGCTGCCCCAGGTGTGGGAGTGCATTGCGATGGGCACGCCGGCATCGTACCAGTCGGTGCCGCGGGTAGGTACCACAACCTCGTCGGAAGTGTATTCCTGAAGGCTCCAGAAGCCCTCGCGGTAGATGTAGCCGTATTCACCCGCAAGCTGCGAGTAAGCGTTGGCGATGAGGGTCGAGAACTGGGCGGGTGTCTTAAAATAATCTTCCTTGCGTACGTCGGTATAGACTTCCGGAGAAAGGTCGGTGCAGGCCGCGGCGAGCAGGCCGGCGGCGGCGATTATGACAGTATAAATCTTTTTCATACGCTTAATCACTAGAAGTTAAGGTTTACGCCCAGGGAGAAGGTCCTTTGGGTAGGATAGTAGGAACGTCCGTCAAATCCGGGAGAAAGACCCGACATCGACACGGTCGAAGGGTCGTGGCCCTTGTAGCCCGTGAGTGTGAAGAGGTTCTGCGCGTTGACAAACACCCTGCAGCTGTGCACATACTCGGCAATGGCGCCGCCCAGCTTGGGGGTCCAGCCGATGGTAAGGTCGTTGAGCTTGAGGTATGAAGCGTCCTCAAGGTAGAAGTCGGAGAACTGGCGGAGCGAAGCTTTGGTGATCTCCTGGTTGTTGATCCAGTTGGTCAGCTTGGCGGCATCGCCGCTGAACGAGCTCAACAGCACGTTCTCGGTACCGCGGGTGTTCTCGTAGAAGTAGCGGGTCTCGTTGAAGATGAGTCCTCCGATCTGGCCGCGGAAGTTAAGGGCGGCGTCGAAGTTCTTCCATTTGACGGAAGTGTAGAAACCTCCGGTGAGCAGGGGGAAGGCGTTGCCCAGCACCACGCGGTCGGCGTCGGTCGGGCTGGTGGTATAACCGCCTGCAGGGGTCTTGAACACCCATACACCGGTGTCCTGGACACCCACGTACTTGTAACCGTAGAAGTTGCCCACGGGCTGTCCTTCCACGAGCCTCATCACGTAGTTGCCGGTCTCGCCGTCGCCGGAAGAGATGAAACCGGTGTTCTGGTAGCTGGCGATAAGTTTGCCGTCGGCGTCGTAGTTGCCGTACTGCTCGCCGGTAATGCGCACCACCCTGTTGCGGTTCCAGGCAAGGTTGAGGCCTGCCGACCACTCGAAGTCTTTCTTCTGCATGATGATGCCGTTGAGCATGAACTCTACGCCGTAGTTGTGGATCTGTCCGTAGTTATCCCACTTCTTGGCGGATACGTTGCCGCCGGTGAGGGGCACGTCGTACTCGTAGAGGAGGTTGGTGGTGTTGCGGAAGTATCCGTCCAGGGAGCCGGTGAGGCGGCCCTCGAAGAGCGAGAAGTCAACACCGACGTTGCTCTCTCTCTTCTCCTCCCAACGGATATACTCGTTTACGTTGGTCTGGGGACCCCAGGGCAGGATGAACTTGCCGTCGGAGAACACATAGTCGCCGCCGGGACCTACGAGCATGAGGTAGAGATAGGAACTGCCGGGCATGTTACCGGTCACACCGTAACCGGCGCGGAGCTTGAGCTCATCGAGCCAGGCGATGTCTTTCATCCAGTCTTCTTCGGATATGATCCAGCTGGCCGATACTGCAGGGAAGAGACCCCAGGGACCCAGCACCGGGTTGGCCTTGGAGCCGAACTTGGAGCTGCCCTCCAGACGGGCGCTGGCGCTCAGGAAATACTTTCCGGCATAGTTGTACATGCCTCTGATGAAGAACGAAGCAAGCTTGTCTTTGTACTTGTAGCTGCCCATTGTGGACTCGTCGTCCTTTCCGGAAAGCTTGCCCTCGCCGAGTCCGAGATTGTTAAAGGTAATCCCGTCCAGGGGGAAGAGGGTGTTCTTGACGTTGAAGCCCTGGCTTACGTTGGTCTGGTAGCTCTGGCCGAGCAGGAACTGGTAGTTGTGCTTTCCTGCGCTGCCCATGTAGTTGAGGGTGTTTTCCACGACCTGCTGGGTGTTGGAGCCGTAGCTCTGGGTAGCCACACCGTCGCGGCCCGACACCTCGCGAAGGGTGCTCATCTGGTACTTGCCGTTCCAGGAGGAGCTCTCCTGGATGGAGTAAGCGGTGGTGAACTTGAGGCCGGGCAGGATGTTGAGGGTAGCACGTACCGAACCGATGATGTTCTGGTCTTTCTGCTGGTTGGTGGTCTGGTCGATGTCGGACACCGGGTTACGGGTGTAGAAGTTGTCAGACTCGTAATAACCGCCGTACTTGACATATTTTTCATCGTCGGAACGGATGGGCATGGTGGGGTTGGAACGGATGGCCTGGTTGAAGTTGTCGTAATTGGCCCAGTTCTTATTGGCCCTCTGGTAGGAGAAGTCGTAGGAGATGTTGAGTTTGTCCTTGAACGCCTTCTGGTCGGCTGCAAAGCGGCCCGAAATCTCGTCGAAGTCGGACTTCTTGGCAACACCCTGGAGGTTGCGGTAACCCACCGAAGCGCGGTAGTTGAAATTCTGGGTGCCGCCGGTGAGCGACAGGGTGTGGTTGTGCGAGACGGGGTTGCGCGAAATGGCCTTCACCCAGTCGGTGTCGGCGCCGAAGTCGGAGCCCAGTCCGTGCTTGACCATATGCTCACGGTACTCGGTAGCTGTAAGCACGCGGGGGACGTTGGTGATGAAACCTACGCTGGCGCCACCGTTGTACTCGGCGCTGAACGCTCCGTCCTTGTGGCCGCGGCGGGTGGTGATCAGAATAACGCCCGCATTGGCGCGGGTACCGTAGATAGCAGCCGCCGAACCGTCCTTGAGGATGTCGATGGATTCGATATCCGAAGGCTGTACCGACGAGAGGTTGCCACCCGGAACGCCGTCGATGACGTACAGGGGCTCGGTGGAACCGTTGAGCGAACCTACGCCTCGGAGCTGCACGTTGTAGCTGTTCTGTGCAGGGTCGTCGCCGCCGTTCTTGATAACGTTAAGACCGGCAACCTTACCCTGGAGCAGACCCATGGGGTTGGCCACGCCGCCCTTGTTGAAGTCGTCCGGTTTGAGCGATGATACGCTTCCGGTAACTTCCTTTTTGGACTGGGAGCCGTAGCCTATGACCACCACGTCGTCAAGGAACTCGCTGTCTTCTGCAAGCAAGATGCTGGCAGGGATCTCGGAGGCCTTGAAAGAGCGGGTGGAGTAGCCTATACAACTCACCTCCACAATGGCGTCGGGGCTTGAAACGGTGAGGATAAATTCGCCGTCAAGGCCTGTAGAAGTGCCCGTGGTGGTGTCTTTCTCCAAAACCGTAGCGCCTATTACCGGACCCAGGGCATCCTCGACGACACCCTTGATCTGGTAGCCCTGAGCCATTGCGGCCCAGGCTGCGCCCAGGAGAAGGAAAACAATACTTAGAACTCTTTTCATTGAATGTGTTATTATTTGGTTTGTTTGGTTTTGACTAAAGCTACGCTGCAAGCTCCCAGCACCAGGAACACTCCTGCTAGCAGGAGCATGGCCCCCTGGCTTCCGCCCACCAGGCTGATAACCGCACCGCCGGTGGCCGCCGCCACGATCTGCGGCAGGCAGATGGTGCAGTTGAACAGGCCCAGATAGCTGCCCATGTAGGGATTGCCCTCCAGGGCGTTGGTCAGGAAGGTGAAAGGCAGGGCGAGCATTGCCGCCCAGGCGAATCCGATGAGGAAGTAGCTGACAAACAGCAGGTACTGGTTGTGGATGAACATCACCGACGCAAATCCGGCGGCTCCCGCGAGCAGGCTCACCACGTAGGCGAGCTTGAGGTTCTTGAAGCGGGGGATGACGAGGGCCCACAGGATGGAACCCACGGCCTGAACGGCGAAGAGCACTCCCACCCAGTTGCCGGCGGCCTGGTAAGCTGCCGACGCGGTGTCGGATGTGCCCCAGCAGTTATGGGCGATGGCTCCGTTGGTATAAGTCCACATATACAGGAAGGCGGCCCAGCAGAAGAACTGCACGAGGCCCACGGTCCAGAAGGTCTTGGGGGCCTTGACCAAGAGCTTCAGCAGGCCTTCCGATTTCTTCTCTTCGGTCTTGGATGTGTCGATACCGTGGAACTCCGCATACTCCTTGGGCGGCATCTCCTTGACCTTCATGAAGGTGTAGAGGACGCATACGATGAGTATGGCGGCGCCGCACCAGAAGCTGTAGATGACGCTGTCGGGCACTACGCCCTCGGGTGCGGTGTTTGCGATGCCTATCCAGGTAAAGAATATGGGGAAGAGATAGCCCACAAGCGAACCGGCGTTGCACAGGAAGCTCTGGATGCTGTAGGCGGTGGCCTTCTGCTTTTCGTTCACGAGGTCTCCAACCATCATCTTGAAGGGCTGCATTGCCACGTTGATGGATGTGTCAAGGAAGATGAGGGAGAAGAGGCCGAACCACATTGCGGAGTTCAGGCCAAGGAACAGATAAGCGGTGGAAAGGTTGAGGCTTCCGGCCTTGGGAAGCAGGAGCATCACCAGCACGGCCACAATAGCTCCCACAAGCAGATAAGGCTTGCGCCTGCCCATGCGGGTCCAGGTGCGGTCCGACCATTTGCCGATGAGCGGCTGGACTATCATGCCCATGAGTGGAGGCAGAATCCAGAAAAAACTCAGCTGGTGCGGATCGGCGCCAAGGGTGGCGAAGATACGGCTGATATTGGCGCTCTGCAGCGCGTAGGCAATCTGAACCCCGAAAAAACCGAAGCTCAGGTTGAACATTTGGGCGAAGGTCAAGTCGCGTTTGTTGGTCATTTCTTATTCAAAGCTTATGTGGCAGCCTACAAATATAAGAATTTTTACCAATTATATATATAATAATAACATAAATATACATTGGCTCGGAATTTGTTTATCTTTGTGGCGTGAAAAAAATTGTAGCCATAGTATTCGCTTTTGCGGCTCTCTGCGCGGGTGCCGCCGCCCAGACTATAAAGGCGCCGAAAGGCTATCCTATGTACTATGAGGTGCACGACGGCGATACTACATTCTTCGATACAATCGATCCTATATGGGTGTTCCCCCGGGGCCGCGGGTTCAAAAAGAGCGGTGACTGGCGCCGGGAGTACCGTCTCGTTTATAATTTCAACAAGATCTATCCCTATGCCCTGGTGGGACGCAAGCTGATGGCCCAGGTGGACAGCACAATCGCCGCCGACGCCACCAAGCGCAGCCAGCGCACCCAGTACATCAACCAGGTAGAAAAAGAGCTCCTGAGCCTGTTTACGGCTGATATCAAGAATATGACCACCTCGCAGGGCCTGCTGCTGATGCGCCTGGTTGACCGCGAGTGCGGCATGAGCGCCTACACCATCATCAAGGAGTACGAGAGCGGATTTGCCGCCAATTTCTGGCAGATCGTGGCCAAGCTCTTCTCGCAGGACCTCAAGACCCGCTACGACCCCAAGGGCAAGGACGCCAAGATTGAGGAACTTGTGCAGGTTTGGGACGCCGGTCAGTGGGACCAGTTCTATTATTCAGTATTCTGGGAGGCCCCGGTCAAGACCGTCATCAATGTCGACCACCTCAAGAGCCAAGTCAAAAAGAAAGGCTCCAAGAAGCGCTAAAACGACTGCCTTTTCGAGCTCGGAAAGGGTTGCTTTCTCTCAAAGCTTCTTGATCAAGGGCTTTTTTTACTCGTTTGCGATAACTACGTGAACGCCGGCCTTTTCGAATTGTTGGCGGACGGTCCAGGGAATTCCGGAGTCGGTGACAAGGGTGTCCACGTCCTTGATGTCGCATATCTTGCCGATTCCGGTCTTTCCGAATTTTGAAGAGTCGGCCAGCAGAATTTTTCTGGTGGCTGCTTTCATCATCGCTGAGGTCATCCTGGCTTCATCCACAAATGCGGTTATCACACCGTTATTAATATCGAGTCCGTCACAACTGAAGAACAACTTGGTACAGCTGACGTTCTGGAGCCCGATAATGGAATAGCCGTCCCTTACAGACAAGGAATTGCGTACTACGTGCCCGCCGAGTATCATAACGTCGATTCCCGTTTTCTGACTCAGGGCAAGTGCGACTCCGATGGAGGTCGTTACAACGCTTAGTGAACCGTCAGCTTCTATCTGGCGGGCCATGGCATCGATGGTAGAGCCTGAAGTAATAAGGATTGCGTCGTTTTTACCGATCATCGCAGCGGCTGCCGCACCGATAGATTTTTTTTTATCTGCGTTGATGAAAACTTTCTCGTTGATATTTTTGTCTATGATTCTCGGCCGGAGAAGGGATACGTTGCCGTTGTTCCTGAAAATCTCATATTTGGCCTCCATTTCGCGAAGATCCTTTCGGATTGTTGCACCTGTAACATGTAGCGTTTCAGCGAGTGTCTGGACTGAAATGAATTCCTTGGTGCTCAGCAGATCTTTAATCTGTTTCTGACGTTGTGCAACTTTTTTCATGTTGCAAACATAATCATTTTTTTATGAAAGAAAGATGAAAATTAATTTTTTTAATATGAAAATAATTGTGGCTGTATTTTTTTATTATAAAAAAATGAATATTTTTGCTATACCATACACTAAACAATTACCAATATGTCTCTCAAGAAGTATTTGATTTTGCCGCTTCTGGCGTTATTCTGCTCTGGATTCGCCTCCCAGGCCCAGCAGGTGGTCCGGGGTGTGGTCAGAGATTCTGACGGACAACCGATTCCCGGCGCTGGTATCGTCGTAAAAGGCACAAATTCAGGCACTATTACCGGAACAGACGGTGAATGGGCAATTTCTGCTTCTTCTGGTGATATCCTGGAGATTTCCTGTCTTGGATACCATTCAGTAAGTTTAGCGGTAAGCGGCAGGACACGAATTGATGTGGTTTTGGAAGATGATACCACCGTACTTGATGAAACCGTAGTAGTAGGCTATGCGACTATGAAAAAGAGGGATCTTGTCGGAGCGGTCGACCAGGTCGACTCAAAGGTTATTTCTAATCGTCCCGCGACATCTCTCGGCCGTTCACTTCAGGGCCAGATTGCCGGACTCAATGTTACATTCATTGATGGTAAACCCTCCAGGGCAGGCAGTTTCAATATCCGCGGCGAAACATCGATCGGCGCCGGAGGTTCCTCGTTGATTCTGATCGACGGTGTTGAAGGTGATATCAATTCCGTCAATCCCCAGGATGTCGCCAGTGTTTCCGTGCTGAAGGATGCTTCCTCTACAGCGGTTTACGGAGCCCGCGGAGCTTTCGGCGTCATTCTGGTCACAACGAAGAATCCCGAAAAGGGGCGGGTATCCATCAACTATAGCGGATCATTGACTGCTAACCGCAGGACGGTAATCTTTGACAATATTACCGATTCATGCGAATGGTTCGACTGGTGGGTAACATGCTACAACGGCTACTATCAAGGTCAGCAGACGCTTCCGGATGCCGTTGACGGTACCGTTCCCTATACCAAGGAAATATATAATGAGATCAAGCGCAGGAATGCCGATCCAACTCTCTCGAAAGCATCCGTCCTGACAGGCCACAATACTTTCGGTTGGGCCTACTACGATAACTTTGACTGGTACAAGGAATTCTATAAGCCCGTTAGCTGGTCTTCAGAGCACAATGTCTCCGTGTCCGGAGGAACAGATAAGGCCGATTATTATGTTTCAGGCCGTTATTTTGGCCAGGAGGGCGTTTACAGCGTCGGCAACGAAAACTACCATAAATTCGATGTGCGCGCGAAAGGATCCATCCAGATCAGGCCGTGGATGAGAATTACCAACAACATGAGCATAGCTTCCAGTTATTACTACCAGCCGACGACTCCGCGCGACCAGGTAATCGTCCAGCGCTGGATGCAACATGCCTGTTATCCCCAGTCCGGCCCATACAATCCGGATGGAACATGGACGACCGCGGCTGCTATATCCGGTTGGGCGGCTTTTGCCGAAGGAAACAACTACCGCACAGACAAAGTAACATATGTACGTGAAAAAGTAGCAGCCGATATTGATATCATTAAGGACGTCCTTTCCGTGAAAGGGGACTATTCCATTAATTATACTATGAAAAACCGCATCCAGGTACAGACCCCGGTTGCTTATTCAAAGAGGGAAGGCGAGCTTATGTATGAATCGGCTTCTGCCGGTGACCGTCTGGAAGAGATTAACTACGACACGGTTTACCAATCTGCCAATCTCTATGCGACCTATAAACTCAAGTCCCTCACGGTGCTTGCCGGATGGAACCTTGAATGGCAGGATTATAAGACTCTGGACGTTTCAAGAACAGGATTCACTACTGAAGGCAAGACATCTTTCAATCTGATGGACGGGAACTCGACCGTAACGCAGGGAGGAAACGCGTGGTCCTATGCCGGAGCTTTCGCTAGAATCAACTATATCCTTAAGGGGAAATATCTTTTCGAGGCGAGCGCAAGGTACGATGGCTCATCCAAATTCCCCCCGAGTCATAAGTGGGGCTTTTTCCCGTCCGCTTCATTAGGCTGGCGCCTGTCGGACGAGCCCTGGATGGCCTGGACCAAACCCGTACTCAGCAACGCCAAGATACGTCTCTCAGCGGGTTCGATAGGCAACGGCAATGTCGCTCCATATCTCTATACTTCCGACATGTCGGTAAAACTGGCTGATAACTATGTGCTGAGCGGCAACCTCGCATCATATTCAACTGCAGGCAGCATAGTTCCCGTATCGCTGACATGGGAGACTGCTACTACTTATGATGCCGGAATCGATTTGGATTTGTTCGAGAACAGGCTTTCTTTCACAGGAGACGTCTATGTTCGGAAAACTACCGATATGTATACCATGAGCGCTACTATTCCGGCAGTTTACGGTGCCACCGCTCCGAAGGGAAACAACGCTGAACTCCTTACCCGCGGCTGGGAACTGGCCATCCAGTGGAAAGACCAGGTGTTGGTTGGAGGAAGTCCCCTTGAATATGGAATAAAGGGCGCCCTTTGGGACAGCCGTTCATTCGTGACCAAGTTCGCCGGAAACGATACCAAGTCGCTTGGAACATGGTCGGCCGTTCTCCAGAACCACGGTAATCCCAGCCAATATTATGAAGGTCTGGAAATAGGTGATATGTGGGGCTGGACGATCGAAGGAATATTCCGCGACCAAGATGATATCAACGGGCACGCGATCCAGGCCGGTTTCCTCCAGTCCTATGACAAGGTCGCCCGACCGGGCCAGTTGAAGGTCGAGGACATTGATGATAGCGGAATCATCGATTATGGTGAGTTTACCGCAAATAACCCCGGCGACCTTTCAGTTATAGGAAACAACCAGATGAGATACCGGTTCGGATTGAACTTTTCAGTCGCCTGGAAAGGGATTGGAATCTCCGCCTTATTCCAGGGCTGTCTGAAGCATTTGTGGTATCCTGGCGCCGACTGCGGCTATTTCTGGGGTAAATATGCAAGGCCGTATTTCTCTTTCATACCATCGATTCACTCAACAAGCAATCCTGATGTGGCAAAGATGAACGAGGACAATACTGTCTGTCTCAATTACGACACTGCTTACTGGCCGAAGCTTACGACCATGCAGTCCAATTCCAATTATACGTGGGGCCACCTGCTTGAAATGCCGAACAACCGGTATATGCAGGACGCTTCATTCGTGCGCCTAAAGAATCTCCAGATCGATTATTCGCTGCCGCAGAAATGGTGCGATGCCGCTACGTTCCGCAGCGTGAAGATCTTTTTCAACGGAGAGAATCTCTTCTGTTTCACGCCGTTGCACAAGTATGCGCCGAATCTGGATCCGGAAGGCTTGAGCTATGACTCTGACTTCAACGGGACCCAGGACGGTAATACTTATCCGGTAATGAAATCTTTCACCCTCGGTGTTAATCTTTCATTTTAGGAGTTAATGGTTATGAAAAAAAATAGCATGGCAATACTATTGGGGATCGTAATGGTACTATCCTCCTGCGAAGATTTCTTGACCAAGGAGAACCCCAACAAGATCGAGAGCGAAACATATTTTACGAATGAAGCCAGCCTGAAACTCTATACCAACGGGCTTGGCCGCTCGTTCGCTACTCTGATCCTCGATTTCAGTACCGGAGATATCGGTACCGACATTATGTTCCAGGAAGGAACCAATCTCTATTATACCGCCTCATATACTGCGGAAAGCGCTTCCAACTGGCGTACCACCCACTGGAGCAAGCTCCGCAACGTGAACTACTTCCTGGACAATATGAGAAAGGCCAAGGCATCCCCTGAAATACTAGACCACTATGAGGGGGTAGGCCGTTTTTTCAGGGCGATGTTCTATCTTGACAAAGTCCAGTTGTTCGGGGCAGTCCCATGGTATGACCACCTTGTGGACCCCCAGAATCCTAAGGACATCTATGCTCCGCGCACGAATCGTGAAGAGGTGAGCCGGCATATTCTCGAGGATCTTGATTATGCCTGTACGCATTGCCTTACAGACAAGGCCTTCGTGGATCGCGCCGGGTATATCAACAAATACGTTGCGCTGGCCTTCAAATCACGTTTCTGCCTGTATGAGGGAACTTTCCGTACCTACCACCCCACTGATCCCTCCACCGGTGAGGCATGGAAGGCCGATGAAGCGGAGTTCTATCTGAGGGAATGCTGCAAGGCATGCGAAGAACTGATTTCCAGCGGAGTGTTCTCCATTACTGATGTTCCCGCCAACCGCAAAACCCAATACCACGACATTTTTACGTGCGAGGATGCTTGCAGCCAGTATATCAACGAGATAATATGGGCAAGGGACTATGACCTTACATTGAACGTCACGAACAATTACGACAAAAATTATTTTACGAAGCGGTTCACTTCCGGAGCGGGCTGCGGATTTACACGTCAGTTTATCAATACCTATCTATGTGTTGACGGAACTCCGTTTACTTCCAAGTATCCCGACAATTCCAAAGTCGGATTCGTCCAGGAATGTAAGGACCGCGATTATCGTCTTTCACAAACCATCCGTACTCCCGGCTATACCCGTAACCATGGAGCATCCAGCCTTGCTCCAGACGTCACCTTCTCGCTAAGCGGATACCAGCCGGTGAAATGGACCTTGGATGATGCGTCAAAGGATTCAAACCAGGCTGCGACAGCGACGGATGTCCCTCTGATCAGATATGCAGAAGTTCTTTTGAACTATGCAGAGGCAAAGGCTGTCCTGGGAGAATGCACCGAAGATATCTGGAACAAGACGATAAAGCCTCTTCGTGAACGCAGCGGAGTTAAGAGTATTTATCCTCTTGCCGCAGATCCTTATATGGTATCATATTTCCAGGGCCGGGTTACGGATCCCAAGGTCCTTGAGGTCAGGCGCGAACGGGGGATTGAGCTCGCGATGGAATCGTTCCGCTACCAGGACTTGATGCGCTGGCGCCAGGGAGAACTCCTCGTCCGGGAACGTCAGGGTATTTACATCCCTTCGATCGAGACGCCTCTCGATCTTAACAATGATGGTATTGCCGAGACAATCGTCTCTGCCGTAATAACTGAGAAGACCGGTTTCAAGGTGCTTCCTATCGATGCCGCTTCGAAAGACCTCGGCAATAAACTCAGCGACGGGACCAGCGGCATTATCCTGACCGGAACTAAAGTGACGGCAACATGGAGCTGGAGCGATTACAAATACGTGAGGCCGATACCGGCCGAAGCGCTTCTTGAGAATAAGAACTTGGGCCAGAATCCCGGATGGTAAAAAATATTACGATTATGAAGACAAGAATAATACTTTCAGCCATTTCCGCCATATTGCTGTCCTCATCCTGCATCAAGGACGCATCGTTTGTCAGCAGGGAAGAGAGCCGTGTTACTGTCGATTGCCTCAGCCAGAGCGTCCACCAGAACATCATGGCGCTCGGCCAATGGCATATCGACACAAACGGTATCGACTGGTTGAGCGTTTCCCCGGAGAACGGAACCGGAGACGGAGTCCATTTCCAACTTTATACAATCACAGTCGAATATAATAAGGGCGGTTCCCGTGAGGGGACGATTTATATCTGCCAGGGGAGTACTCGTTGCCCTGTTACAGTTCACCAGAATCGCTGCAAATTCCACTTCACTGGAGTTGAAGTTGCGGATTCGCTCTATCAGAACAAAGAAAGCACAACCGGCATTAAGATTAAATATGAATATGCTGCCGGCGACGAGAGCGTAGTGCTTTCTGCAGTTTTGGCCGGAGCGGCCGCCACAGGATTGAGCGTTACCTCATTTACAAGTTCGGACTTCGTTCCGGGAAGCGGCGCCCTGTTCATTCCTATCAGCGGAAAACCTACGGTTAAAGGTGATTTCGACGTTACCGTTTTTGCCGATGGCAAGAATGTCGGTAGCTGCAAGGGATTAGTCGCCGAGTATGTCGCTCCTGTCGTTGTGCTTGAACCGTCAGGTCTTCCGGCTAAGTGGAATTTCTTCGATGCCGGTTTTTCAGGCACAGGGCCCCTCGAAAGCGAAAAGGGCATGCATTGGGATTTTGCCGATCCGGATCCCCATATTCTTACCACAAGCGGCAATACTGAGGCCAGGATAACAACTGTTATCAAGAGTCCGGTAACCACGACGCTCAACGATAAGACCCAGTGCTATACATTCAATCCCGGAATGCAGGTTTATGGACTAGTGGAAGGCGATTATTGGCTGGCAACAATTCCGGTTATGTATATTTCAGAAACCACCAAGATTAGCGTGGAGGCGGCCGTCTCGACGGCATCCAAGGGCCCGGGTTTCTATATTCTCGAGTATTCTGGCAACGGCTCTGACTGGAACGAAGCGCCCGGCGCCTCAGATTTTACCAATAGTACGGATTCTTGGAAGGCCCATTATTGGAATAACAAGTCATCTACGGTCAATGCTCCTACAGGAACAAGGAAATCCTATGATCCCACAAATCCTGACGAAACGTATCATAAGTACGTATTCCCCCTGACCGGGGTCAAAATCGACGAAGGAAATCTGTATCTGAGGCTGCGTGCCCTGAAATATACCTATGACCTCTCCGGCGCATGTTCCGCTAAGTGGACTGACCTTAAAGTGCTTGAAGTGAATTTTGCAGAAGAATAGTAGTATGAAAGAGTTATTATTATTTGCCCTGTCGGCAGTATCCCTTCTGGCGTTTTCTTGCATAAAGGATAATCCGGACAAAAACAAGCCCGGAACCGACCTTGATCCCATAAACAAGCCTAAGGGGAATTACTTCAAGGTCGTTTCTCACAGGGGCGGTTATAAAGAAAGCGGCGCTCCCGAATGCAGTATCCAGGGGCTGACATACTCCAAAATCATCGGCTGTTATGCTGCAGAATGCGATATCGTTCCGACCAAGGACGGCAAGGCGCTTGTATGTCATCCTGACGGAAACAATCATGTGAACGGTTTCCTTCCTTATGAGAAGACCGTCGAAGAGATCAGGGCCGCCGGGAAATTGAAGAACAATGAGGAAATCCCGATTATGGAAGATTATCTCGATTATCTATGCGATCCCGAAAAAAACCCCAACAAAATGAAGATCTGGATCGATACTAAAGCATGGGGCAATCTATCCTATACGATTGATGCTATTAACGCGGCTTATAACGCAATCAAGGCTCGTGATGCTTACGAATTCTGCGAATTCATCATTCCTCAGAACAACACCCTTTTTGGCTTGGTCAAGCAAACGGATATGTTCAAGGAGAAAAAGTGCAATGTCGGTTTCATGGCCAGCGCCACCGCGGGTCTTCTCAATCCTGATTCTTTTGAATCTAATATGTGGCACCAGGTAAAGAGCAATGCTATATTCGCCGATAATGCGGTATTCGCGCCTGTCGATTATATCAGTTCGTCAGTTCCGATAAGCATCTGGTGCTGCGGGACCGCAGAATCGGAAGCCACAGAACTTATTGAAAAGGCAATGCCATATTACAAAAACAAGTATTTTAAGGCTATGTTCGTAAATTATCCCAAGGCTGCGATTAACAAGATCAAGGCGGCGGGTTACGATAAAGAATAGGATACCATGAAACATATTATTCCATTGTTTTTTGCGGTTCTCCTCACCGCCGGATGCTCTAAAGGGAAATCAAATGACTTCGACCGTTTCATAGTCGAGAAGACTGTCTATCCTGTCGATTATGAAGGCGGTTCCGCGTCCATTGCCGTAAACTCGAATACGAGCTGGAGGGTTGTCCCGGAACAGGATTATAATTGGTTTACAATAAATAAGCTGAGCGGTAAGGGTACGGATGACATACTTCTGGAATTCCTCCGGAACGAAGGAAATGAAAGGTCAGCAACCCTGACTATCGCCGCTTCCGGTTATGATCCGGTTATCATCAATATCATCCAGGAAGCCTTGAAGAGCGATATGAGACTGGGCGATCCTTATATTGAAACAAAACCTTTCAAGGACGATGCAGGCTTCTCTGTCAAAGTCCCTTACTATAACGCCATCGGAACGGAAAACGTGCTTTTCACCCTTTCCTTCTCCGGCGTCGGATCGGCTGGGCTCGAGACCCAGACCTATTCTTGTGCAGGATTCTCTGCCGGGGACGGCGTAGCGAGTATTCCGGTCACCGGAGTTCCGACAGCTCTCGGAGCTTTGACTATTACCCTTGAGGCCTTCGGTGAGAAGCTGGAGCCCTGCGTAACCAGGGTGCTGGAAAAAATGACTTACCTCAAATATATCAGCTGGAACAATTGGGCCAACGGCTATACCCGCAGCGATTTTAATACCCTTAGGGGGAGCGCTTTCGATTATAGCTGGACAAGCGAAGCAGTCCATAAGACTGAATCCGGCGTAGGCACAGACCACAAGGCTCTTTATACTTCGACGACCCTTCCCGGCTGCGAGGATGCATACCTTTCGCTGGTGTGCGCCAATCCTATCGTTGCTGCTGGACAAGCCTCAGGCCCCACCGGGACTCCTGGAGGGCTGGCCGGTTACCAGTTCAACCCGGGTTATCAGGTCCAGGGCATGGTCAAAGACGATTATGTTTTCGTTTACATCCCCATGGTCTCAATCCCTGCCGGCGGAAAGATTACATTCGAATCTTCGCTTGGCGGCGCGACCGGCGCAGCCTGTGCATTCATAGTCGAGTATTCGGTGGATAATTCGTCCTGGACGGCATTTGACGGCCTTAATAAGGTAACCATCGAAAATACGGATTATCCATACCATTTCAATTATCTTGCAGCGAACAGCGCTATGCGTTACGTCTATTCCCGCGACATCACGGCCGATCCTGCATATATAAAGCTGACAACTACCGTTTCCTCCGCTATAAACGGTCCGCTGTATGTTCGTCTCAGGGCTTCAGGACTGAACGGCAAACTTGAACTCCAAACCGGAACCGGATGGAGCGATATTAAGTTTATCGATATAAATTTCGATTAATCATATCTGAAAATGATAAAAACAATTGCAATCATCGGATCCGGAATGATGGGATCCGCTCTGGCTTTCCCTGCAAGGGAGAACGGACACGATGTTCGTCTCGTAGGGACTCCACTTGACAGGGAGATTATTGAGGAGTGCCATAAAACCGGCCAGCATCTCAAATTTAGCCGTCCCTTTCCGAAAGGCGTAAAGTATTACCAGTTCGAAGAATGGAAAGAGGCCATCAAAGGTGTTGATTTCATTATCTGCGGCGTCAGTTCATTCGGCGTAGATTGGTTTCTGGAGAATGTTCTCAGCGAACTTGATTCTTCGATTCCCGTGCTCAGCGTTACAAAGGGCCTGATCAATCTTGAAAACGGCGACCTTATCAGCTATCCGGAGTATTGGAAGCGGGAACTCCTCAAAAAGGGTATAAACCGTGAGATATGCGCTATCGGCGGTCCTTGCACAAGCTATGAACTTGTTGCTCATGATCAGACAGAAGTCGCTTTCTGCGGCTATCAGACGGAAGTCATCAAAATGATGAAAGAGGCCATGAAGACGGACTATTATCATATCAGCACCACCAACGATGTCGAAGGACTTGAGAGTGCCGTCGCCCTCAAGAACGGCTATGCCCTTGCCGTTGCAATGACCATAGGCCTTGTGAACCGTGACCTTGGTCCCGATGCCGGCCTCCATTATAACAGCCAGGCCGCAGCGTTCTATCAAGCGGTAAAGGAGATGCGTTATCTGCTCGAAATGCAGGGCGCAAGCCGTGATTGCGAGAATATCGGTATAGGCGACCTTTACGTCACCGTCTATGGCGGAAGGACCCGCAAGATTGGTATCCTCCTCGGCGAAGGCAAGACATACCAGGAGGCGATGGAGATCCTTGCCGGCGTCACCCTTGAAAGCCTTTTGGTTTCACGCCGCGTCTATAAGGCTATTTCTCGCAAGGCAGAGCTCGGCAAAGCGGACATGAGTCTGTTCCCCATGCTGAAGCATGCCGCCGAAGTCCTTGACTCCGGAAAGGACGCTCACCTCCCTTGGGAAGATTTCACTTTCGATCAAACTAAATAATAATCATTATGAAAAAGTATCTGGTATTATTGGCATCTGCTTCTGTGCTTATTGCTGCCTGCAGCAAACCTGTTCCCGATGAGTTCTCTCTTTCAAAGAACGAAATTTCTGCAGCCTCTGAAGAGAACACTTACAATATCGCCGTTACGGCGAACTGCTCATGGGCTGTAACCAATGCAGCCGAATGGATTACCGTTAATCCTATGGAAGGAAAAGGCGACGGCACTATAGCCGTAAAGGTATCCGCGAATGATGGCGATGACAGGACCGCCTCGTTTACCGTAAAGGGCGGATCGCTCGAGCCTGTATCTGTTACAGTTACCCAAAGCGGAGCCCCCAGCAAACTCCAGTTCGGGACCCCGTCCATTATTGGTGAATTCAAAAAAGGTAAAGCATCTGATGTCAAAATCGAAATTCCCTATACCGGCTCAAACGGCAAGGAGAGCGTCGAGTTCACCGTTGAAGTGGCTAGTACATACGAAAACGAGTCCAACAAGGGTATTGAGTTAACTAAATATACCCATAACTCATTCGCCAAGGGCAATGGAAAGGTCTCCGTCCCTGTTAACGGAACACCTGAGGTTTTTGGTCATGTCACTATCGTAGTCAAAGCTGGTGAGGCCGCTGTCGGATCGGAACTCGAAGCCAGGGTCAGCGAAGTGATTCCTTATACCAATTACATAGTCTGGAATCCCTGGGCGGCAGGATATACCCGCAAAGATTTTACCGATATGATCGGCGGACCTTTCGACAAGAGCTGGACAAACTATGGTAAAGATGAGACACTTCGCGCCTCTACCAACGCTTCAGACCACATGGTCCTTGCCACTGCTTATTCAAGCGACGATTTCAAGGAAGCGTATCTTACTGCCGTTGCTGCAAAACCTATTACTGCCGGTGGTACGGTTACATCAAAGGTCAAGGTTGACGGTGTTTCCGGTTATACTTTAAATCCCGGAATCCAAATACAGGGCCTTGCCAAGGACGATTACTTCCTCTTTGTAATCCCCGTCAAGTCTGCCGCTGCCGGAACGAAGGTAAAGGTTACCGCATCTCTTGGCGGCGCGGCTGCTGCTGCCGGTTATTTTATACTTGAATACTCTCTTGATAAGAACAACTGGGCCGTATTTCCCGACGCCAAGTCCATCACCGTGTCAGAGGTTGAATACAAGTACCACTTCGAGGATACCCATTCCACCGACAAGACAGTCCGCTATACCTATACGCGCGATGCTTCCGTTGATGCCGGAATTGCTTCCTATACTCTTCCTCTTCCAGGCGCTCTTTCCAATGCAACGGCATACCTGAGGCTCCGCGCTGTCGGACTTAACGGATCGTCAGCCGTCATGACCAAGACCGGCTGGAGCGATATCAAATACTTTGAAGTATCATTCGAATAGCATGAAAAGACTTTTTTCGATCTGCATTTTCCTGATCTGCGCGCTGTCGCTCAGCGCGCAGATCAAGATTGTAGGTCATAGGGGAGTGAGGTTCAATACTCCAACCAACCCTGAGACCAAATATTACGAGAATACCATACCCGCTTTAAAGTATAACCAGAAACTTGGCATCTACGGTGCAGAATTCGATGTTCAAGTGACTAAAGACGACAAAATCATCGTATTCCACGGCACCAACGTTCCCGGACTTGACTTAAGCATCCAGAAAATAACATACGACCAAGCACGAGCTGTCGTCCTTCCCGGAGGATCGAAGATGCCGACCCTTGAGGAGTATCTGAAACAAGGCCGAAAGTGCCCTGAGACTAAGCTTATCTGCGAAATCAAGAAACAGCTGACCCCTGAAAAGGAGACCCTCGCTGTTGAATATGTGATGGATATGGTGCGGAGGATGGGGATGGAGTCCCAGGTCGAATATACTTCATTCAGCGACTGGACCTGCCAGGAAATCCATAGGGTAGATCCCAAGGCCAAGGTTCTTTTCTTAGAGGGGGGAGTGTTCGTCCATGATCCCGACTATTGCAAGTCTCGCGGCTACGATGCTATCTCATACGATATGAACGGGCTTATGAACCATCCTGAATACGTCAAGCGCGCTCATGAACTCGGAATGGAGGTGACCTTGTGGATTGTTAACGATTATGAGGTTGTCGATTGGGCAATCCGCCACGGGGTGGATTATGTATCGTCGGACCATCCGGAAAAAATCAAATCTTATGTGGAAGGCCTGAAGGTTTATCCCTTGAGATAGGAGAGGGCTAACCCCGCTCTTTTCCACCCATTGTCGATGTCGATCATGAATAGAGCCGCTTATCTTTAATTACTGCGGCAAAGAAGAAGGCGGTTAGTTGCCGGAGGGCTCGATGGTCAGGCTCCCGTCGGAGAGGTCGAAGCGGGCGTGGGGGGTGCCGCCGGAGAGCCAGTCTTTGAGTACGATGAGCCGGGCTCCGGTGGGGAGCTCAAGGTCGACGGCGTCGTGGAAGTGCCCGAAAATAAAGTAATCCACGTGCACTTGAGAGGACTGCTCGAGTGCAAATTGGTACAGGGGCTCCTGCTCGCCGCGGAAGTGGTAGGCGGGCCTTTTGGAACGCTTGCCGCCCGACCATTTGCGGGCAAGGGCAAAGGCGATGCGGGGGTGGAGGGTGCTGAAAAGGCCCTGCGTTATGCGGCTGTTGAACACCTTTAGCATGAACTTGTAGCCCGGCCGGGCGCCTCCCAGGGCATCACCGTGCCCAAGGCAGAAGCTCTTGCCGCCAATCTCCACCAATTGCGGCTGGGTGCACTTGCGCATACCAAGGCTCTCGAAGAACGAATAGCACCAAATGTCGTGATTGCCGGGGAAGAAGTACACCGTAACTCCGGCATCCATCAGGGCGATCAGGCGAGCGACCACACGTGCTCCCTCGCGGGGGATAACGTCGTGGTATTCATACCAGAAATCCCAGATATCTCCCAGCAGGTAAAGCGCAAGAGCGTTGTCGGGAACCGTTGACAGGAAATCCAGGAAGCGCTGTTCCCGCTCGGCGGGGTCTGCGGTGGCCAGGCCAAGATGTACGTCGGCGACGAAGTAAACCAGTGTGCGTTCGGCCATCAAACCATGAATATAAGTACCGCCAGGCCCACCAGGGCGCAGTAGAGGCCGAACCATTTGAGTTGGGCCTTGCGCACGAGGGCTATCATTACTTTGCAGGCAAAGAGGCCGGAAATGAATGCCGCCACGAAGCCTACTGCGAGCGGCAGGAAGCCGGTAGAAGATGCCGCCATATCGCCTCCCACTACATCGAGGAATGCTTCTCCCAGGATGGGTACAAGGACCATGAGGAAGGAGAACTGGGCCATGTTGCTGCGTTTGACTCCGCAGATCAGACCTGTGCTGATTGTGGTTCCGGAACGGGACAGGCCCGGGATGACTGCGAATGCCTGGCCTATGCCTACAACCAGCGCCTGCCAGAAGCTGATGCCGTTACGGTACCGGTCAGTGCCGCTCTGTCCGGCGTCTCCCGATAACTTAGGACAAAGGTCGCCGCCGGACTCCCGGCACTGACCTTCGGGGGCTTCTGCTCCGGAGCCCTTTTCCCTGGTTTTATGGGCTCCGGAGCAGAAGCCACCGAAGCCCCGCTTGGTCTTCCAGTCGGAGAAAACCAGGAGCATGGCAGTCACGATGAGCGCCAGGCCAACTATGAGCATAGAATTAAACGCCGACTCTACCTTATCTTTAAAAAACATCCCCACAATGAACACGGGAACCATGGACAGGCAGATTTTGGCTATATAGTCCGTCTCGTCGTTATACTTGAACTTGAAAAGCCCGCAAAGCAGCTTCCAGATTTCCTTGCGAAAAACCACTATAGTAGCAAGAACCGTAGCGGCGTGGACGGTTACCTCGAAGACCAGGTCCTCGGAAGGTTCTACGCCAAGCAGCGCCTTGCCTATTGCCAGGTGTCCGCTGCTGCTGACGGGCAAAAACTCGGTCAGTCCCTGGACCAGTCCGAGCAAAAGAGCTTGCAACCAGTCCATAGCTATTTCTTACCCTCTTTTTTGTCTTCGAAACGACCCATGATGGCCACTATCACCACCACTATTCCCGCCAGAATCACCAGCGGAGCCGCAACCAGACGACGGGCGTCGAACATTGCGTAGTTGAATACGTTAGGGTCGGGACTGAATCCGCCCATCATGAGAACATAACCTGCTACCATCACGAGCAGGCCTGCGAGCATTATACGGATCCCCTTGCGGGACATTGCCATTTTATCCATATATTAATAATATAAGCGGTCCTTGTCGAGGGACACTAACTTGTTGACCACAAAGAATGTACTTATCATGCATATAGCCACGCCGCACACCACCACCGTGCCGGCCACGATGAGCAGGCTCTTAAGCTCGATGGCCGCAAATAGCTGCGGGAACGAGCGGTGGAGGAAGTACAGCGCTCCGGCCAGGGCTGCAAGTGCCAGGAGCGACGAAATGAGCCCCTGCAGCACTGCGCCGCGCATGAACGGCTTGCGGATGAAACGCCTCGTCGCGCCCACCAGCTGCATGGTATGGATGGTGAATCGGCGCGAGAATACGTTGAGCCGCACGGTATTGTTGATGAGCACGAAGGAGATAAAGAGCATCAGAAGAATGAAGATGCCCAGAACCATCGAGATTTTGGTGAGGTTGGAGCTCAGCGTCTCGACAAGCGACTGCTGGTATTCTACTTCTTCCACTACCGGAGAGGCACTCAGGGCACGCCGCACGAATGCTACGCTGTCCGGCGAGACATAATCCCCTTTGAGCTTGATTTCCAAAGAAATGGGCACGGGAGAGGTCTCGAACACCGACAGGAAATCGTCTCCCAGCATCTTGCTCAGTTCAGCGGTGCCTTCCTCGCGGGTCACCAGCCTGGTGCCCTTGATGAAGGGCATGGTCTCAACGGATTTCTGGTAGCCCAGGGCCTCGTCTTCGGAGGCGTCCTGCTTGAGAAGAACCGAAAGCTGAAGATTTTCTTTGAAATAATTCGAAACTGCACGGGCGTTGACTATCAGCAGGGCGGCAATCCCTATCAAAAGCAGCACGAGGCTGATGCTTATGATGCTGGAGGCGTATGCGTTACGCAGCCGGCGGCGGATAATCTTGTTCTCTTCTTTTGACATAATCTCCCAAATTGACTTCAAATATAAGCATTTATCAATATTTCAAAAAAAATTCTTACCTTTGTGCTGTGGCAGATAATATTAAAAGAGTCCTTTTTGTCAGTTCCGGGATGTGTCCTTACCTCCCGGAAGCGCCTGTTTCAAGCATAGCGCGCTATCTACCCCAGGGGATTCAGGAGCGTAAGAGGGAAATCCGTTCATTCATGCCGCGATACGGATTCATCAACGAGCGCAAGAATCAGCTGCACGAAGTGATACGTCTGTCCGGAATGAACATCATCATTTCGGATGTGGACCACCCGCTTATCATCAAGGTTGCAAGCATCTCGGCCGCCCGTATCCAGGTGTATTTCATTGACAATGAGGATTATTTCCGCCGCAAGCAAACTTTTGCCGACGAGGAGGGCAACTTCTTCGAAGATAACGACGAGAGGGCAATTTTCTTCGCCCGCGGAGTGCTTGAGACGGTAAAGAAGCTGCGCTGGGCCCCGGATGTCATACATTGCCAGGGCTGGATATCCCACCTGCTGCCCGCCTACCTTAAAAAAGCATATAAAGACGACCCTATCTTCTCATCCAGCAAAATAGTGCTTTCGCTTTATAACGACCTGCCCGATGTGAGCTTCCGTCCGGGCTTTGCCGCAAAGGCGGCATTCGGCGGTCTTACGGCGGCGGACCTGCACTTCCTGGACAAGCCGGATGGCATAAATCTTGCTAAAACTGCCATCCAGTACGCCGACGGTGTAATCCTCGGCTCTCCCGACATTCCCGCCACACTTACGCGGTGCTGCAAGTCTCTCAAGCTTCCGGTACTTCCGTTCGATGCGGCAGCGCTCGAGAGCGGGTCCTACATCGATGCGTACAACGCTTTTTACGACAAGATTTGACGCGATGAAATTCAGATTGGCTGCCGTGGCGGCATTGTTCTGCTGCCTCGCCTGCGTAGAAATAAACACCGAACTGGGAGCGAATCTCGTCCCGGTTGACCAGACGTATAGTATTTACCCTAAGGATGCGCTCCTGCCCCCGGGCTCCATCTCCATGAAAATGACGGACTCGCTGTCGGGCTATTCCCAGACGCGCATCACCATAGGAGCCGTGAGGGACGAAAAGTACGGCCTGAGCACCCGCAGCTGCGCTCTTACCCTCGTGCCTGCGCTGGACGCCCTTGATTTCGGCAATCTTGCCGCCGTCAAAATCAAGCGTTTCCACTTTGCCGCCGTAATGGACACGGTTTCGGTTATTTCCGACGACCAGCGGCATATCATCCAGAACGTCAATGTCCACGCCCTTTCCGAGCCGGCCTCGCCGGGGCGCGATTACGACATCAACGGCAACTCCATAAGGGTTGATTACAGCAAGTCCATCGCCGTCGGCTCGCCCGTGGTATATGGCGCCGACTCGCTGTCGTTCGACTTTACCGAAGAATATGCCCGCCGCTTCCTGCAGATCACGCAGGAGGACCTCCAGGACTTCAATCGTTACACCCGCAAGATTCCCGGCATCTACCTCTCTACCGACAATCCGGTGGGCAATGGCGGCCGTATCAACATGTACGAACTTCAGGTGGGCTACGACAGCAACGCCCAGTTCGTTACGGGCAATTACGCCTCGCTCGACCTGCAATGCGACTACGACAACGACGGCAAACCCGAGAAGGACACTACCTTCTACTTTATGTACGGGTTTACCAGATTCGTGAAGACCGACTCGCTGTTCAGGTATTCCAGCCGCGGTTCGTATCCTGAGTACTGCCTCAATCTTGCAGAGCATGAGAGCCGTCCCATGGCCGGTAAGGCAAAGGAAGAGATTTCCATCGAGGGCGGCGGCGGACTCAAGCCCGTCATTTCGGCGCTTGACCTCAAGCACACCGCTGAAGACCTTATCCTCGCCGAGGGCGGAAATCCCCGCGAGGCCGTCATCAACAAGGCCACCCTTGTGCTGCCCTTCCGTTTCCCCGAAGACTACAGGGACATGAACAAGTACCCGGTGATTCTTTCGCCCACCTGCCGTATACGCCAGAACGACACCACGGTTATGTTCGCCGGCCTTACCGACGCCAGCTCGGCCGAGGAGAACCAGGGCGACATCAACCGCAGCCTGCTGCGTTACGAGCCCGATATTACCTACCACCTGCAGGAACTTCTCAAGATCAACGAAAAGCCACAGGAGGGCGAGGAAGCAGTGGAGTCGTTCAAGCGCAGGAAGCTGCTCGGCGGCGAGTATGATATATGGTTGATAATCACCGCAAAGGAGGTCTCCAAGAACAGTTCAAGTTCGAGTTCGTCGATGAGTGATTATTATAATTATCTTATGTACCAGAACTACTATAACAGCATGTATTACGGCGGTTATGGTATGGGTGGCTACGGTATGGGCTACGGCGGTTATGGCATGGGAGGTTACGGCGGTTACGGCTACGATCCTTATACCAATTATTATACATATGCCATGATGGCCCAGTATGCCAGCGCGTCGTCGTCTAAAACTACGACCACCGAGAAACTGGACAAAGACCGCTACTACAACGCCGTTCTCTACGGCCCCGAATATACCGATGCCGCCCTGCGTCCCAGACTGGAGTTGACCTTCTCTCTTGCGGGCAAAAAATAGAGCGTCGAAAAAGTTCGGAAAAATTTTGAGCCGCATTCGGTAACTCTCCGAAAAACGCGTAGTTAGCTTTAAAATTCCGCGTCGAAAATAGTTGAAAAATTTTTGCAAATCACTTGCGGTTTGCAAATTTTTCATTATCTTTGCAGTCCCAAAATTTGGCTTGTTGTGTGCTATCACATTGAGAGTCAAGCATTTAGGGCTTAAGGAAAATATTTTTTAAAGTAATACTACAATGTTACAACCTAAGAGAACAAAATTTAGAAGGGAACAGAAGAACCGTATGAAGGGCAATTCCCAGAGGGGAAATCAGCTTGCTTTCGGTTCCTTCGGTATCAAGACCCTTGAAAATTGTTGGCTCACCGCGCAGCAGATCGAGGCGGCCCGTCAGGCAATCTCCCGTAGAATGAACCGTGAAGGCCAGATCTGGATCAGGGTCTTCCCTGTGAAGCCTATCACCAAGAAGCCTCTCGATACCCGTATGGGTAAAGGTAAGGGTGATCCCTATGCATTCGTGGCCCCTATCACTCCCGGCCGTATCATCTTCGAGGCCGAGGGCGTTTCACTCGAGACCGCCAAGGACGCAATGCGCCTGGGCGCCAACAAGCTCCCTATCGCCACCAAGTTCGTGGTCCGCAGGGATTATGTAGAATAATTTAATGGAGAAAAGAAAATGAAAGCAGCTGAAGCACGTGAGATGTCTGTTGCCGACCTGCGCGACAGAATCGCAATCGAGAAGAGCAATCTCGACACCATGAAGATCAACCACGCTATTTCTCCATTGGAGGACACGTCTAAATTCAAAAAGACCAGAAAGGATATCGCTCTTATGATCACTATCCTCGCTGAAAAAGAAAAACAGAACTAAATCAGAGCGTTATGGAAAGAAATCTTCGTAAGGAAAGAGTAGGAGTAGTGGTCAGCAGCAAGATGGACAAGACCATCGTGGTAGCTGTCGAGCGCAAAGAAAAGCATCCTCTCTACGGAAAGTTTGTCAAGAAGACCACCAAGTTCGTGGCCCAGGACGAGAAGAACGAGTGCGGTGAGGGCGATACCGTCCGCATCATGGAGACCCGTCCTCTGAGCAAGACCAAGAACTGGAGATTAGTTGAAATCGTAGAAAAAGCTAAGTAGTTATGATACAGCAGGAAACACGTTTACAGGTGGCCGACAACAGCGGTGCTAAGGAAGTCCTTTGCATCCGCGTGCTTGGAGGAACCAACCACCGTTATGCGACAGTCGGCGACAAGATCGTCGTCACCGTCAAGAGCGCTATCCCCGGATCGGACGCCAAGAAGGGTACCGTATCCAGGGCCGTCGTCGTGCGCACCAAGAAGGAAGTCCGTCGTGCTGACGGTTCCTATATCCGCTTTGACGACAATGCGTGCGTTCTTCTGAACAACGCCGGCGAACTCCGCGGCACCCGTATTTTCGGTCCCGTGGCCCGCGAGCTCCGCGAGAATTATATGAAAATCGTTTCACTGGCACCGGAGGTCCTTTAAAAGTACATCATTATGAATAGAATAAAGAAAGGCGACACCGTGTATGTAAATGCCGGTAACGACAAGGGAAAGACCGGTAAGGTGCTTTCCGTCGATCCCGCAAAGGATCGCGCCATCGTGGAGGGCGTAAATATGGTGAGCAAGCACACCAAGCCCAATGCCAAGCAGCCTCAGGGCGGCATTCTCAAGCAGGAGGCTCCCATCCACATGTCCAATCTTAACCTCATCGATCCCAAGAGCGGCAAGCCCACTCGCGTTGGTTTCAAAGTAGATGGGGACAAGAAAGTCCGTATCGCTAAAAAATCCGGGGAGGAGATCAAGTAATTATGGCAAAGAAAGCAGAAAAAGTTGAGGTAAAGGCCCTGCCTGCAGGATATGTTCCTACCCTCAAGAAGGTTTATAAAGAGGAAATAGTGGACAAACTCACCAAGCAGTTTGGCTACACCACCGTGATGCAGGTCCCCAAGCTTGTCAAGATCACCCTCAACGAGGGCGTCGGACAGGGCACCCAGGACCGCAAGGTCGTTGAAGAGGCAGCCGAAGAGCTCTCTCTGATCACCGGCCAGAAGGCCCTCATCACCAATTCCCGCAAAGACGTTTCCAACTTCAAGCTCCGTAAGGGCATGTCCATCGGTACGAAGGTCACCCTGCGCGACGTGAAGATGTACGAGTTCCTCGAGAAGCTCATCCGTGTAGCTCTCCCCCGTATCCGCGACTTCAACGGCATCGCCGAGAAGATGGACGGCCAGGGCAACTACACCCTCGGACTCAAGGAGCAGATTATTTTCCCCGAGATCGACATCGACAAGAACCCCCGTATCCACGGTCTCGAGATTACTTTTGTGACGACCGCCCGCACGGACGAGGAGTGCCACGCACTGCTTGCCGCGTTCGGTCTGCCTTTCAAGAAACATAACAAATAAGATACTATGGCAAAAGAATCAATGAAAGCCCGCGAAGTAAAGCGCGCAAAACTGGTTGCTAAGTACGCCGAGAAGAGAAAGGCACTTAAGGAAGCCGGCGACTGGGCCGCTCTGGACAAGCTCCCCAAGAACGCCAGCCCTGTACGTCTGCACAACCGCTGCTCCCTCACCGGCCGCCCCAAGGGCTACATGAGGGCCTTCGGCCTGAGCCGTATCCAGTTCCGTGAGATGGCCTCCAACGGCCTCATCCCGGGTGTCAAGAAGGCAAGTTGGTAATAATAAAACATTCAACGATATTATGACAGATCCTATTGCAGATTACCTCACCAGGATTCGCAACGCCTATCAGGCCGGCAACAAGGTCGTGGAGATCCCTTCTTCCAAGATGAAGGTCGCCATCACCCAGATCCTTTGTGAGAAGGGCTACATCCTCAGCTACAAGGTGGTTGAGGGGACCCCTTACAATACAATCAAAATAGCCCTCAAGTACCATCCTCAGACCAAGACTGCAGCCATCAAGAAGATTGAGCGCATCAGCCGTCCCGGCCTCAGGCAGTACACCGATGTGGAGAGCATGCCCCGCGTCCTGAACGGACTCGGCATCGCCATCCTTTCCACCTCCAAGGGCATCATCACCGACAAAGAGGCCAAGGAACTTGGCGTAGGCGGTGAAGTGCTTTGCTACGTATATTAATCAACAAAACAGTACATTACAATGTCACGAATTGGTAAATTGCCTGTAAGCCTTCCGTCCGGGGTCAGCGTAGAGCTGCTCGACGGCAACGTGTTGAAGGTTAAAGGACCTCTCGGAGAGATGTGCCAGAAAGTAGATCCGGACATCAAGATGACCGTAGAGGACAATCAAATCAAGTTCGAGCGCCCCACCGATCAGCCTCGTCACCGCAGCATGCACGGTCTGTACCGCGCACTGGTGCACAATATGGTCGTTGGTGTGTCCGAAGGTTTCACCACCCAGCAGGAACTGGTGGGCGTCGGCTACCGTGTAGCAGTCCAGGGCCAGCTTCTTGTTTTCTCCCTCGGTTATTCACACGAGATTCACCTGATGCTTCCCGACGAGGTAAAGGCTGAACTGCCCGACGTCCGCAAGGGCGAGAATCCCCGCCTGGTATTGAAGAGCTGCGACAAGCAGCTTGTCGGTCAGGTGGCCGCCAAGATCCGTTCTTTCCGCAGGCCGGAGCCGTATAAGGGCAAGGGTATTAAGTTCGTCGGTGAGCAGCTGCGCCGCAAGGCCGGCAAGACCGCATCCGCTAAATAATAGGAGGATTGAATTATGGCACTCAATAAAATTGAAAGAAGAAGAAGGATCCACTTCCGCATCCGCAAGCACGTCAACGGTACCGCCGAGCGTCCCCGCATGGTGGTTTTCCGCAGCAACAAGCAGATCTACGTGCAGGTCGTGGACGATCTCCAGGGCAAGACTCTTGTGGCCGCCGCATCCAACGATAAGGAGCTGGCAGCACAGTGCAAGGGCAAGTCGGGCATCGAGGCCGCAGCCGTCGTCGGCAAGGCCATCGCCGAGCGTGCTCTCGCCAAGGGTATCACCACTATCGCATTCGACCGTGGCGGTTATCTGTTCCACGGCAGGGTTAAAAGTTTGGCAGACGCTGCCCGTGAAGGCGGTCTCATTTTCTAATCAGACACACTATGGCAAATACAAACGTTAAAAGAGTAAAGACATCTGACCTTGAGCTCAAGGACAGACTGGTCGCCATCCAGAGGGTTACCAAGGTAACCAAGGGCGGTCGCCACTTCCGCTTCGCAGCCATCGTCGTCGTTGGCGACGAGAACGGTGTCGTCGGTTACGGCCTGGGTAAGGCCAATGAGGTCACTGCCGCTATCGCCAAGGGCGTGGAGGATGCAAAGAAGAATCTGGTCAAGATTCCCGTCATCAACACCACTATCCCTCACGAGCAGGAGGCAAAATTCGGCGGTTCCCGCGTATTCATGAAGCCTGCAGCTCCCGGTACCGGTGTCAAGGCCGGTGGTGCTATGCGCGCCGTGTTCGAGTCTGCCGGTATTCAGAACGTCCTTGCTAAGTCAAAGGGCTCATCCAACCCTCACAACCTTGTGAAGGCTACCGTGACCGCCCTGACCAGCATGAGGGACGCTTATACCGTGGCCGGTCTCCGCGGCATTCCTATGAACAAGGTTTTCAACGGCTAGGAGGACACGATTATGGCAAAACTCAGAATTACCAAGATTATAAGCAGCAACGGAGAAACCAAGCGTCAGAAGGACAACCTTCGCTGCCTTGGCATCCGCCGTATGCATCAGACCGTAGAGGTGGAGCAGAATCCTGTCACTATGGGACAGCTCGCAAAGATTGCCCATCTCGTTAAGTATGAAGTTATTGACTAAGGAGGACCGTGATTATGAAACTTGAGAATCTCGCACCTGCAGCAGGTGCAACCAAAACAAGCAAGCGACTGGGTCGCGGTCAGGGTTCCGGTAAGGGCGGCACTGCCACCCGCGGTACCAAGGGCGCACAGGCCCGTGCCGGTTACGAGCACAAGATCGGCTTCGAAGGTGGCCAGATGCCTATTCAGAGGCGTCTGCCTAAGTTCGGCTTCAAGAACCCCACCCGCGTGGAGTACAGGGCCATCAACCTTAAGGCCATCGAGAATCTCGCCGCAGGTCTTGGCGTTTCCGAACTCGGAGTTGAGGATTTCAAGGCCGCCGGTCTGGCTGGCAAGAACGACCTCGTGAAGGTCCTTGCCGTCGGTGAAATCAGCGCAGCGCTGACCATCACTGCCGACGCTTTCTCCAAAACTGCTGTTACCAAAATCGAGGCCGCCGGCGGTAAGGCGGTCGTAAGCGAATAATTGCGATGAAGAAGTTTATTGAGACAATCAAAAACATCTTCAAGATCGAAGAGCTTCGGAAGAGGATCGTCTACACCTGCCTTCTGATACTTGTGTATCGTCTCGGGTGCTTCGTGGTCCTGCCCGGCATCGATCCTTCGATGCTGGCCCGCTTCCAGCAGAGCACTTCAGAGGGCCTCGTGGGCTTGCTGAACATGTTCTCCGGCGGCGCTTTCGGTAACGCTTCGATCTTCGCGCTGGGTGTGATGCCGTACATCTCGGCATCCATCGTCATCCAGCTTCTCGGCGTGTTCGTCCCTTACTTCCGCAAACTCCAGATGGAGGGTGAAAGCGGCCGTAAGAAGATGAACCAGATGACACGCTGGCTTACCATCGTGATCATCTGCATCCAGGGTCCGGCTTATATGGCCGCCCTTCATGGCCAGATTCCCGGCCAGGCCTTCGTGGCCGTGCAGCAGCTCGGTTGGAGCAACTTTATGTTCAACCTGCTCTCCACCATCATCCTGATGGCCGGCTCCATGTTCGTTATGTGGCTCGGCGAGCGCATCACCGACCGCGGTATCGGCAACGGTATCTCCCTCATCATTATGATAGGTATCGTGGCCCGTCTGCCTTACGCGGTGATTGCTGAAATCGGTGCTAAGCTCAGCACCAACAACGGCGGCGCCCTCCTGCTCATCGTGGAGTTCGTTATCTGGTTCTTCGTTATCATTGCGGCTATCGCGCTTGTGCAGGCTGTGCGCAGGGTTCCTGTGCAGTATGCCAAGAGAGTGGTCGGCAACCGCCAGTACGGCGGCGTCCGTCAGTACATCCCTCTGAAGATCAATGCTGCCGGTGTTATGCCTATCATCTTCGCCCAGGCCCTGATGCTGTTCCCTCTGATTTTCTCCCGCTGGGATGCTACCAGAGGACTTGCCGCTACGCTCGGAAATTATACCGGGTTCTGGTATAACTTCATTTTCTTCCTCCTTGTGGTGGTGTTCACGTATTTCTATACTGCCGTCACCGTCAATCCTCAGAACATGTCCGAGGATATGAAGCGCAACGGAGGTTTCATCCCGGGTGTCAAACCCGGTAAGAAAACCATGGAGTATCTGGATTCGGTGATGTCGAGAGTTACCCTCCCGGGATCTATCTTCCTCGGCATCATTTCCATTCTTCCTGCAATTGCTATCATCCTGGGTGTCAACAACTCGTTCGGCAGCTTCTTCGGCGGTACCTCGCTGTTGATTCTCGTCGGCGTCATCCTCGATACGCTCCAGCAGGTTGAAAGTTATTTGCTTATGCGCCACTACGACGGCCTTATGAAGACCGGCCGTCTGAGCGGACGTTCAGGAATGTAATTCTCCAGGAAAATTCAAGGTATGATGGTCAGGCCCAAAACAGAAGAGGAAATTGAACTCCTGCGCGAGAATGCGATAATCGTCTCCAAGACGCTTGCGGAGGTCGGCAGACATGTCGCCCCCGGCGTCACTACAGCGCAGCTCAACAAGCTCGCCGACGAGTTTATCCGCTCTCACGGAGCAGTGCCCAGCTTCCTCGGCTACGAGGGCTTCCCCGCAGCACTTTGCATGTCGGTCAACGATGTTGTAGTACACGGATTCCCGTCCGATTATGTCCTCAAAGAGGGGGACGTGGTATCCGTGGACTGCGGCACGCTGTACAAGGGCTGGCAGGGTGACTCGGCTTACACTTTCCCCGTGGGGGAGGTGGATCCCGAGACCCGCAGGCTCCTCGACGTCACCAAGGCGTCGCTTTACAAAGGCATCGAGGCTGCTGTGGCGGGTAACCGTACCGGCGATATCGGATACGCGGTACAATCGTACGTAGAAGCACAGGGCTTTTCGGTCGTACGTGAACTGGAAGGCCACGGGCTCGGGCGCGAAATGCACGAGCAGCCGGGAGTGCCCAATTTCGGGCGCCGCGGCAAAGGGACCCATCTTGTGGAAGGAATGGTAATATGTATCGAACCTATGATCAATGCGGGCGTGAAAAGTGTGTACCTCGACCGCAACGGTTGGGCGGTGCATACTTCCGACCACAAGAAATCGGCCCACTACGAACTCACGGTTGTTGTCCGTAAAGGCCGGGCAGAGCAGCTGTCAACCTTCGATTTTATCGAGAAAGATCCCAAGATCAATTTTTAAAGTGTTATTTTAATGTCGAAACAAGTAGCTATAGAACAAGATGGAAAGGTCATCGAGACCCTTCCGAACGCGATGTTCAAAGTCGAGCTTGAGAACGGTCATGTCCTGCTGTGTAATATTTCAGGCAAAATGCGGATGAACTTTATCCATATCCTTCTGGGCGACAGAGTGAGAGTTGAAATTTCACCTTATGACTTGACCAAAGGCAGAATATCTTTCAGATACAAATAAAATTTTTCACGATATGAAAGTCAAAACATCCATCAAGAAGCGCAGCGAGGATTGCAAGATAGTCCGCCGCAAGGGCCGTCTGTACGTAATCTGCAAGAAGAACCCCAAGTTCAAGATGCGTCAGGGATAATATTCAGTAACTAATTAAGTAAAGTATAATTATGGCACGTATAGCCGGTGTTGATTTACCTAACAACAAACAAGGAGAGATAGGTCTGACCTATATCTTCGGTATCGGCCGCAGCTCCGCCAAGAAGATTCTTGACAAGTGCGGTATCGATAGAACCATCAAAGTGGGTGACTGGAACGACGATCAGATTGCCAAGATCCGCGCCGAGATCAACGAAGAGTACAAGATCGAGGGTGAGCTCCGCTCCTCTGTCCAGATGGACATCAAGCGTCTCATGGATATCGGTTGCTACCGTGGCATCCGTCACAGGGCAGGACTTCCTGTCCGTGGACAGAGCACCAAGAACAACGCCCGCACCAGGAAGGGCAAGAAGAAGACCGTTGCCAACAAGAAGAAGGCGACCAAGTAATCAGATGAATTATGGCAAAGAAAACTACAACATCCAAAAGAGTTGTCAAGGTTGAAGCTTATGGCGAGGCCCATATTTCATCAACCTTCAACAACGTGATCGTTTCCCTTACCAATGCACAGGGCCAGGTTATCAGCTGGGGCTCTGCCGGTAAGTGCGGTTTCAGAGGTTCCAAGAAGAACACTCCCTACGCTGCCCAGATGGCCGCCGAGGATGCTGCCAAAACAGCATACGATGCAGGTCTCCGCAGGGTTAAATGCTATGTAAAAGGTCCCGGATCGGGCCGTGAGTCCGCAGTCCGCACCATCAACAATGCAGGTATCATCGTGACCGAGATCATCGACGTCACCCCTATGCCCCACAATGGTTGCAGACCCAAAGGCCGTCGTAAAGTTTAATTTATTAAAGCAGAATTACTATGGCAAGATATACAGGTCCCAGCACCAAGATCGCCCGTAAGTTCGGCGAGCCTATCTTCGGTTCCGATAAGTATTTCGAGAAGCGCAATTTCCCTCCGGGACAGCACGGTCTGGCCTCCAAGCGCAAAAAGCAGAAGGAGTACGGCACCCAGCTCAAGGAGAAGCAGAAAGTCAAATACATGTACGGTGTGCTCGAGCGTCAGTTCCGCAACACCTACAACAAGGCCACCCGCATGGCCGGACAGAAGGGTGAGAACCTCGTTCTCCTCCTCGAGTCCCGTCTTGACAACGTAGTGTACCGTCTGGGTATCGCTCCCAGCCGCGCCGCCGCCCGTCAGCTCGTTTCCCACCACCACATCACCCTCAACGGCAACGTGTGCAGCATTCCTTCCGCACAGGTAAAGCCCGGTGATACCGTAGCAGTGCGCGAGCGCTCCAAGAGCCTTGAGGTCATCCAGGCAAGCGTTGCCTCCGTGGCCAAGTATTCATGGCTTGAGTTCGATCAGAAGACTCTCGTCGGTAAGTTCCTCAACCTCCCGACCCGCGCCGAGATCCCCGAGACCATCAACGAGCAGCTCATCGTCGACCTCTACTCCAAGTAACAGATAACACCAACAAAAGAACAATATGGCAATCTTAGCATTCCAGAAACCCGACAAGGTGATCGTGCTTGAAAGCACCGATACCGTCGGCCGTTTTGAATTCCGCCCTCTCGAGCCCGGTTACGGCCAGACCATCGGCAATGCCCTCAGGCGCATCCTCCTTGCTTCTCTCGAGGGTTTTGCGATTTCCCAAATCAAGATTGTCGGAGTTGACCAGGAGTTCCAGACTATTCCCGGCGTCATCGAGGGTATGCAGGACATCATCCTCAACCTCAAGCAGGTAAGATTCCGTCAGATGGTCGAGTCCGTCGATTCCGAGACCGTCAACATTACCATCAGCGGCAAGCACGAGTTTACCGCTGAAGATATCTCCAAAGGATTGTCTTCTTTCAAGGTGTTGAACTTGGACCAGCACATTTGTTCTCTCGAACCGTCCGTCAAGCTCGAAATCAGCATCACCATCACCAAAGGCCGCGGCTTCGTGCCCGCCGACGAGAGCCGTGATGAGGATACGCCCATCGGCACCATTCCCGTGGATGCCATCTACACTCCTATCCGCAAGGTCAACTGGAGCGTCGACAACTGGCGTGTCGAGCAGAAGACCGACTACGAGAAGCTTACCCTTGAGGTAGTTACCGATGGCTCCATCAGCCCGGAGAGCGCTCTCGAGGAAGCTGCCAACATATTGATTTACCATTTCAGGCTTTTCACCGACGACAAGAAAGTCACTCTCGAGAATGCTGTGGAATCCACCGCCGGAGAGCTTGACGAGGAGTCGCTCCGCACAAGGCATCTGCTGATGTCCAAGCTGGCGGACGTAGGCCTGTCGGTGCGTGCTTTCAACTGCCTCAAGGCGGCTGAGATCGAGACCTTCGCTGATCTCGTATCCTACACCCGTCCCGAGCTGATGAAGTTCCGCAACTTCGGCCGCAAGAGCCTTCACGAGATTGAGCTTCTCGTCGAGAAGATGAAACTCGAGTTCGGAATGGACGTCACCAAGTATAATATCGAACCCAAGAAAAAAATTGATCAACAACAGTAGAGATGAGACACAATAAAGCTATCAATCATCTTGGACGTCAGAGCGGTCACCGCAAGGCCATGCTCGCCAATATGGCTTCTTCCTTGATTCTCAATAAGCGCATCAATACCACCGTGGCAAAGGCCAAGGCCCTCAAGAGCTATGTGGAGCCGCTCATTACCAAATCAAAAGAAGATACCACCCACTCCCGCCGTGTCGTATTCAGCTATCTGAAGGACAAGAATGCGGTCAAGGAGCTCTTCCTTACCGTAGCCCCCAAGGTGGCCGACCGTCCGGGCGGATACACCCGCGTGCTTCACACCGGTTTCCGTCAGGGAGATGCCGCTGAAATGGCTCTTATAGAGTTGGTTGACTTCAACGAGGCAGCCCTCGCAACCGCAAAGGCGGAGAAGAAGGCGACCCGTCGCAGCCGCGCCAAGAAGGCCGAGGCCCCCGCACAGGAGGCCGCCCCTGAGGCCCAGGAGCAGAAGGCGGAATAAGACGCACCAGATTTTGAAGCCCCGACCAGAGCACAGGCCGGGGCTTTGTTTTTCTGACTTTATTTGCTTACATTAGCAGACTAAATAACACTAACCGAATATGAATCCACTATTCTATGCAGTTCCTTGCGCCTCCGTGGTCGCACTGCTCTTCGCCTTCATTTTCTATCGTCAGATGAAGAAGCAGGACGAGGGAACTCCGACAATGAAGCAGATTGCCCAGTACGTTCGCGAGGGGGCTATGGCCTATCTCAAGCAGCAGTACAAGGTAGTTGTGATTGTATTTGCAGTTATGGCTGTGTTCTTTGCCATACTTGCTTATGTGTTCCACGTGCAGAATCCCTGGGTGCCGTTTGCATTCCTGACCGGCGGTTTCTTCAGCGGCCTTGCCGGCTTTATCGGCATGAAGACCGCGACATTCGCCTCCGGCCGTACGGCCAACTCAGCCCGCCGCAGCCTCAATGCCGGCCTTAAGGTAGCATTCCGAAGCGGCGCCGTGATGGGTCTTACCGTAGTAGGCCTCGGATTGCTCGACATCGCCCTTTGGTATATCCTGCTGAATGCTTTCGTGGTCGAGGCCACCGAGGCACAGAAGCTCGTGGTTATCACCACCACCATGCTTACCTTCGGTATGGGTGCATCTACCCAGGCGCTGTTCGCCCGTGTGGGCGGCGGTATCTACACCAAGGCCGCCGACGTGGGCGCCGACATTGTGGGCAAGGTCGAGAGTGATCTCCCCGAAGACGATCCCCGCAACCCCGCCACCATCGCCGACAACGTGGGCGACAACGTGGGTGACGTGGCCGGTATGGGCGCAGACCTCTACGAGAGCTACTGCGGCTCCATCCTGTCCACCATGGCCCTTGGCGCATCGGCGTTCTATGCTCTCGGTCCCGAGATGCAGACCCGCGCCATCCTGGCACCTATGCTGATTGCTGCCGTGGGCGTGCTGCTGTCGGTTTGCAGCATCTTTACCGTACGCACCAAAGAGGGCGCCGGCATGGCACAGCTTCTTAAGAGCATGAGCTTCGGCACCAACCTGGCCGCCATACTCAGCGGCGTAGCCACTTTCGGCATCCTGGCCCTCGTATTCGGCACCTCCACCAACGACTGGTGGCACTTCAGCTGCTCGGTTATTGCCGGTCTGCTGGCAGGCGTGGTCATCGGCAAGGCTACAGAATACTACACTTCTCACTCATACAAGCCCACCCAGAAGCTCGCGGAGGCATCCAAGACCGGTCCCGCAACCGTTATCATCAACGGTGTGGGCCTGGGTATGATATCTACCGCCGTGCCTGTCATAGCCATCGTCTGCGCCATCGTGCTGGCATATCTTTTTGCCATCGGCTTTGACGTG
>JAEEGG010000998.1_pt1 | contig 79870 bp, 65 predicted proteins | sample 9134161 | NCBI WGS metagenome assembly JAEEGG01 (sample SAMN16246543, study PRJNA631951) | gut metagenome | biome: gut microbiome; feature: rumen; material: CR-attached | host: Bos | place: Iran: Karaj | collected 2018-10
CCTTCGAGATTGACCACAAGGCAGGGGAAGTGTCGTTCTCATTCAATGAGGGGGTTCTTGCCGGGATGAATATAGTGCAGATTGACGAGGTCCTTGACAGTCACTCGGTGGAGATTGCCAAGGAGGAGGATATCAAGGACAGCTATGTGGAGCAGAAGAACATCGCCTATCAGGACTGTGAACATCACATGTGGAAGTTCTATTCCTGCGATTGGGCTACTTCTTGTCTTCCGATACAGGTTTACGCCAATTACGCTGCTATGAAGAGTCAGCTGAATAGCCTGCTTGTCTGTGCCGGTCCTCTGAATGCATGGCAGTATCGCTACATCCACTATTGCAGGGAGGAAGATACGCACTTCGTGCTGAAGTGTGACCATACTGAGACTGTTGGGGATGTCATTCACCACTACATGCACATCCAGCCTGTCAATATGTTCAGGCCACGCATCTTCAACGGCAATGACAATGCTGATGTGGTGGAGCTGGGCATCGTGCCGGCTTGTATTGACTTTACAGACGAAGTAAATGGCAGTATGCTATTTGTTGACTGCGGCACGCTGGGGGATGACGTGGAAGATGCGGAAGACAGGGATGAGAACCAGACGCAGGCTGTCAATACGCTTGCCATCGGAGAACAGGAGAAGAAGGAGGAGTACTTCGACAAGATTCATGTGGGCTTCTGGGATGGCACTTACATCAAGTATCATCCGCAAATGCCGCACCCGTATGTGGACAGGCATGAAGTGAGGCCTGACAATACTTATACTTACAATATGTATTCCATGCGGCTGACTGGCAAGGAAATGGCTACCACAAGGACTACGCATTTCTTCGTGAATCAGCAGCGGAAGTTCACATTTTCGTTCCTAGCTGATACTGTACCCGATGTGCATAGCATCTTCCTCATTCACGGCAAGAAGTACCTGGCTGAGAAGATAGCAGCGACCTTCTCTGCCGAAACAGGAAGGTCGCGTGTGTTGAAGCTTGTCTGCTATCAGATGTTCTAGAGTATGGATGAAGCCAGAACTTCAGAATGTCGTTGAACTGTGGTCTTCAGAATCTTACAATAAATTTGAGTCGTTTTTATGTCACTATGGCCTAACATCCGTGAAATGTCCTCTATTGGCACGTCATGGGCTAAGGCCAATGTGGCAAAGCTGTGACGAGCCAAATGGAAGGTCAGACTCTTCTTGAATCCGCATTGTACCTCAATGACATGAAGATAGTCATTCGCCTTCTGATTCGTTATCTTCGGCAATTTGAAATCGTATTTCTTCAAGACATCCATGGCTGGTTTCAAAATGGGTGTATAAAACTCTGTTCCTGTCTTTAAGCGTTCACTGTCTATGTAGTACAGACGTCCAATTTTGTGTGTCATTTTCTTAAAGTCAAAGCGTTGTACATCTGCATAAGCCATACCAGTATAGGCTGCAAAGATAAATAAGTCACGCACGCGGTCTAACTTGTCTATTAAATGCACCTTGCGCAATTTCAGCAATTCCTGTTCTGTTAGCGGAGTCCTTGGCTTGCTATGCCCACGAGAAATCTTGCAATACTCATAAGGGTCATGTTCTATAATTTCATTGAGCTTCAGAATGCGAGTGTACTTCTTGATGCGCTTGTGATAGTTCCATATAGTTACTTCTGTACGCTCTCCTGTGTCGTGGAGCCAACGGTCAAAGGCTCGGATATTGGCAGGAGTGAGGTCAGCTATTGTCTTGATCTTACCATAGGACACTAAGGTATCAAGAACAAGTTTTTTGTGACGCAATGTGCCTTCCCGCAGTTTTTCACGTTTGATTTCACTACGCATGAATTCAATGAAATCTCGTTCAAGGGGAGTTTCTTTAACTTTTTTACACTTCTCTTCTTCAATATAGGCATTGAAATTTTCGATAGTCAAATCCTCACCAAGAATCCTCATGGCACGGACAATTTCCTCATAGTGCTCTAGCTGAAGCTCAAGTTCTCTGCTGTGCTGATAGGTTTTCCAACCTGCTTTTGTAGTTGAGCCGACAACAATGTACTTACGAACATTCCTATCAAGGTAAACCCTAATCTCAACTTTGCCACGTCCTTTCTTTGCCGCGACACCCTTCCTGTCAAAAATGACTGATACGTTTTTTTGCTGCATTTTTTTGCGTTTTTAGGCATCCCAAGTTACACATTATCAACGGAATAAGTGCGTTTTGTGTACATTTTGTGTACACAACTTGTGTACATCGCCGATGAATGTACACAAAATGATGTACACAAATGTCGTTTTCTGTCCTTTTCCGTCTTTCTGTGTCGCTCTTGATGCGAGTTAAACATTTGCCTCGTCTAACCCTCACAAATCACTGAAAATGCGATATTTATATATGAATATCAGGCCTTTATAAACACAAAAAGAGAGCTCTTTTAAGAACTCTCTAATTGCGTTTTCTGAGCCTCTTGTCGGATTCGAACCAACGACCCCGAGATTACAAATCACGTGCTCTGGCCAACTGAGCTAAAGAGGCGGGTGGGAAAGCTTACTATATCGCGCCGCTACGACCTGCTGCCCTTGCTGCGGTCAAGCCCTGGGGGATTCACAAGGAGCATGCCGTATAGGACTTTCCCATGATCTTTGCGGGTGCAAAGGTACGACATATAATTCAAAATTCAAAATTCAAAATTCAAAATTGTTTCTTTAAGGAGTTTTTTTTGCCTCTTTATACATTATTTATATTATAATTTCGTACCTTTGTCCGCTCGTAATAGTATAGTTCGATGGACGAAAAACCAAGTTTGATGGATGCAGCCGGTTGGATGGCGCTGCCGATTGGGCTGATGTGGTCGGCCAGTTTCCTCTGCACAATGTACGGAACAGACCATCCTTTGCTCTCGATGTTCAGTACCGCTCTGGGCATCGTCAGCATCTATATGCTCTACAAACAACTGACGAACTACCGCCGCCTCTACCCTTCGGTAAGTTGGTTGAAAGTCCTGAAGTTGTCGTTCATCACTTGTCTGCTGGCAGGATTGCTGACCGATGCCGTTCAATATGCCTACTTCCTTTGGCTCGACAACGGGCGGCTGCTCACCACTTTGGGAACAGCTCTGCAAAGCGAGGAATATCGCGAGATGTGGAAACAAATGATGCCCGAGGTAAACTTGGACGAGATGCATAAGGTCGTACAATCGATGACCATTCGCGACATCATGATGCAACTGGCACTCTACAATGTCCTTTTGGCTCTGCCCGTATCCCTGTTTGCAGCTCTTCCCGTTCGAGCACCTCAACCGCAAAAGGGCGAGAAAGATAAATCGTAAATAGTAAACACTCAAATAATACATGAATAAGGTGGATATAAGCGTTGTTGTTCCTCTCTACAACGAAGACGAATCGCTGCCCGAGCTCTTTAGCTGGATCAAGCGAGTAATGATAAATAACGGCTTCAGCTACGAGGTTATCTTCGTCAGCGACGGCAGTACCGACAATTCTTGGGACGTGATAGAAGGTCTCAAGAAAGAGAATCCCGATACGGTTCACGGCATAAAGTTCCGTCGCAACTATGGCAAAAGCCCAGCCCTCTACTGTGGCTTCGGTGCAGCAAAAGGCGATGTCGTCATCACGATGGACGCTGACCTGCAAGACTCGCCTGACGAAATACCCGAACTCTACCGCATGATCACGCAGGAAGGCTACGACCTGGTGAGCGGATACAAAATGAATCGCAGCAAGGGAGACCCGCTCTCGAAGACCATTCCGACAAAGCTCTTCAACGCCACAGCAAGGCAAGTGAGCGGCATTCACAACCTGCACGACTTCAATTGCGGCTTGAAAGCCTATCGGAAAGAAGTGGTGAAGAACATCGAAGTCTATGGAGAGATGCATCGATACATTCCCTATCTTGCCAAGAACGCCGGTTTCAGCAAGATCGGAGAAAAGAAGGTTCATCATCAGGCACGCAAGTTCGGCAAGTCGAAGTTCATGGGTCTGAACCGCTTTGTCAACGGCTACCTCGACCTCCTCTCGCTTTGGTTCCTCAATAACTTCGGGCTTAAACCGATGCACGTCTTCGGTTTCATTGGCACCTTGATGTTCATCATCGGCTTCCTGGCCGTTTGTGTCGTGGGCGGAACGAAGCTCTATTGCATAACGAAAGGCATCCCCCACCCGCTCGTAACCAATAGTCCCTACTTCTTCATCGCTTTGACGATGATGATTCTCGGCACTCAGCTCTTCGTGGCAGGCTTCCTTGGAGAGCTCATCAGCCGCAATTCTGCCGAGCGCAACAACTACAAGATCGAGAAGGAAATATGAGGCGGAAGTTCCTACTCATAATATCAAGCATTGTGCTGCTCGCAGCTTGCGAATCGTACGACTGCACCCTCTACAACTATGTAGGGTGTTACGGCCTATTCTATCAAGACGGTGCCGTCGCAACACTCAAAGACACACTTACCATTACAGCCGGAAAATCTGGACCTGTACTGCTCAACCGATCCATTAATAAGTCCAAGTTCAATGTCCCATTGAGTTATTGGCAAGAAGAGGACACGCTTGTTCTCAGTGTTAAGGGAAAGGACGCAGAAGGAGAGCCATACCTCATTCAAGACACAATCTGGGTAACAAAGAGCAACCAGGTACATTACGAGTCGCCCGATTGCCCTACAACGCTCTTCCACGAGATACAAAGCGTACGCTCCACACACGAATTCATCGAATCAATCAACATCATACGCTCCTCCGTGAACTATGAAACGACCGATAACCTGCAGATACATTTGTTTTCTGTTTTTGATTAGTTTGGCTTGCACAACCTTGCAAGCTCAACAGCAGAAGCAGAAGAAGGAGAAAGCCCCCTTGTTCGGCGGCGTTGCTGTCAGCGCTGATGTCGTTGGCTTTGCTATGAAAGCCGTCGGAGCAAAGTTTGCCAACATGGAGGTTGCAGGTAGGATAAACCTTCGCGACAAGTTCTTTCCGGTTGCGGAACTTGGCATAGGTGATTGTCACAGAGATGGCGCAGAGACTGGCAACTCGTTCTCCACCACATCGCCATACATGCGTTTCGGTCTTGACTATAACTTCAACAAGAAGCACAACGGCAATCGACTCTTTGGCATTGTCCGTTATGGTTTCAGCTCATTCAAGTACGACATCGGTAACGACGAATTCGTTGACCCAACTTATGGAACGACAAAACCACTCACGCTAAATGGAGAGAAAGCAACAGCACAATGGCTGGAGTTTGGTGCAGGTGTCGAGACGAAGCTCTGGAAGTTCATTCGTCTTGGTTGGAGCATACGCTATAAGTTCAGGCTAAGCTTGAAGACCCCTGACGAAGGCGCCCCCTACTTCATTCCCGGCTTTGGCAAGAATGACAGCAACGGCTGGGGAGGAACTGTGAACCTTATCTTTGATGTGGGCAAAGGCTCATTCAATTTCAAGAAGAAAGACAAGTCGTAACATGGGAAACAAGCGATTATATTTAGTCTTGCTGACAGTTGTTGCAATCATTTGCCTCTTGTTCCTTACCCCTCGAGGAAAGGATGGTGAGGCGACTTATCAGCACAACGAAGGCACAATCTTTGGGACACTCTATCATGCCAAGTACCTCTGCGACAAAGACCTACAGGCTGAGATTGAAGCAGAGCTACAGAAAGTCGATGCCTCACTCTCGATGTTCAACCCCAAGAGCACAATAAGCAGAATCAACAAGGGAGAGAGCAATGAGATTGACGAAATGCTGAACGAGGTCCTGCAACTTTCCTTTACCATCAACAAGGCTACCGATGGAGCCTTCGACCCAACAGTTGCTCCACTCGTCAATGCTTGGGGCTTTGGCTTCAAGGAAGGGCAATTGCCCGACAGCAAACAGGTTGACAGCCTGTTGTCACTCGTCGGACTTTCTGGCATTCACATCGAAGGCGACAGACTCATCAAGGACAATCCCCTCTCCATCCTCGACTTCAGCGCCATTGCAAAAGGTTATGGAGTGGACAGAGCAGCACAAGTTTTGCGGAGTCACAACATCAAGAACTTCATGGTAGAGATAGGTGGAGAGGTTGTTACCGAGGGCCTCAACGAGAAAGGCGAGGCTTGGAGAATCGGCATCAACAAGCCCGACGACGATTCCACCTCGACAAATACGGAGTTGCAGGACATCATATCGCTCTCCAACAAAGCGATTGCGACCAGCGGAAACTACCGTAACTACTACATCAAGGATGGCCGCAAGATAGCACACACCATTAATCCTCGAACTGGTTATCCTGCTCAGCAGGACATCCTGTCGAGTACCGTTATGGCTCCAACTTGCGCTGAAGCAGACGCTTTCGCAACCGCCTTCATGGTTTTGGGCTTGCAGGAAGCAAAACAAGTACTGCAGAAGCAACCCAATCTGGAAGCCTACTTCATCTATTCCGACAGTCTGGGGAACTACCAGACCTGGTGTTCCGAAGGATTCAAACAATACATCATCGAATAAGCAGGATGCAGGACCTCAGCACTCGATACGCACTTCTAACCCGTCTGCCTTTGTTTCAAGGCATCAGCAGCACGGATTTGCTCAATTGGGAAGATGCTTTGCGGCTTGACTTAGACGTGTTTCCTGCCTCGAATCTGCCGCTCATCCGACAAGGAGAACCTTGCTCGCAACTGATTTTCCTTGTTGAAGGAGAACTGCAAAGAGAGCATCGTTCTGCAGATAACCGCTTTACGACTCGTTCCACCTTGAGAGGGCCAGCAGTCATCGAAGTGGACAGGCTCTTCGGACTGAAGCCCACATACGAGTACACCTATCGCATACAGACAGAGGTCAAGATGCTTAGCATAAGGAAGAGCCTCGTTGGCAGCCTCTTGATGAAGAACGAAGTCTTTCGACTCAACCTGCTAAACACACTCTCGGCAATCGCCCAAAAGAAAGCCGCAGCACTCCTTCCCGTCCAACTGAACAACGTCGAAGAACGGCTCAGGCACTTCGTCGGGACCCTTTTCCAAGATTGTGAAGGCGAGGTGGAACTATTCATCATGATGAACGACATAGCCCGATACATAGGCGACTCGCGGCTCATCGTCTCCAAACTCCTCAACCGTTTGCACGAAGAAGGAAGCATTCGACTGGGAAGAGGACACTTTATAATACACGACATAAAAGCATTCATTAACAAATACAACAGCCCAACCTCTTTGATTCATCATGTAATATGAACATACTTCTACAGTCATCTTTTCAAACCTTACACGAAACAGCGCCCTTCTCTCGCATCAAACTCGAGGATTACGAACCGGCAATTCTCGAAGCCATGAAGCAAGAAGATGATGATATCGCTGCCATCGTGAATAATCCTGAAGAGCCGACTTTCCAAAATACCATAGCCGTTCCGACCAGCGAACTGTTGGAACGCACAACAAGCATCTTCTTCAATCTGGTCGGAGCCAATACTTGCGACGAGATGGATGCATTGGCTCGAAAGCTATCTCCCATTCTGACCGAGCACTATGCCCGTATCGCTCATGATGAGAAACTGTTCCAACGCATCAAGAAGGTGTGGGAAAATCCTGGAGAACTCACTCCTGAACAGCAGAAACTCCTCGACGATACTTACGACGGTTTTGTTCGAAGTGGCGCTCTTTTAAGTCCTGAAGATAAAGAGAAACTCACCGCGTTAGAGACTGAGCTTGGCCAACTAAGCCTGCAATTCAACCAGAATGAACTGAAGCAGACCAATGCCTTTGAGCTCCACATCACCAATCCCGACGACCTTTCAGGTCTTCCCGATACGGCAAAGGACGCTGCATCATTAGCTGCAAAAGAGAAAGGTAAAAAAGGCTGGCTCTTTACGCTTCATGCCCCAAGCTATGGCCCGTTCATGACGTATGCCGACAATCGCGAGCTTCGCCGCCAAATGTATATGGCGAAGAACACGCTTTGTTGCAAAGGAGATGACTTCGACAACAGGGAAATCGTTCGTCGAATCGTGAACCTCAGGCAAGAAGTAGCCAAGTTGCTTGGCTTCGAATGCTATGCCGATTATGCCCTCAAGAAAAGGATGGCAAAGACGGCCAGTCGCGTAAACAACCTCATCGAAGAGCTTTACAAAGCATATATGCCCGTAGCAAAGGCTGAAATTGAAGAACTGAATGCTTCTGCCGAGCAACCCATCATGCCTTGGGACTGGGCCTACTACAGCCACAAACTGCAGCTCAAGAAGCACAACATCGATAGCGAAATGCTTCGTCCTTACCTCAAGCTGGAGAATGTCAAGAAGGGCATCTTCGGTCTTGCCACAAAGCTCTATGGCATCACCTTCAAGCTGCAGCCTGACATTGAGGTTTATCATCCCGATGTCGAAGCCTACGAAGTCTTTGATGCCGACGGAACCTACTTGGCTGTCCTCTACGCAGACTTCTTCCCACGCCCAAGCAAACAGAGTGGAGCATGGATGACGGACTATCAGGAACAACACATCGATGCCGAGGGAACCGATCACAGACCACACGTCAGCATCGTCATGAACCTGACAAAGCCAACCGAAGAGAAGCCTTCGCTGCTTACACCAGGCGAGGTGGAAACCTTTCTGCACGAGTTTGGTCACGCCCTCCACAGCATCTTCTCGAAGGTACGATACAAAGGTCAGAGCGGCACAAACGTTCAGCGAGACTTCGTGGAACTGCCATCGCAACTAATGGAGAACTTCGCCATCGAGCCCGACTTCCTGCACACCTTCGCCTTCCACTTCGAAACAGGAGAGCCCCTACCCGATGAACTCATCGAACGCATACGTCAAAGCCGCAACTTCCATTGCGGATATGGTTGCATACGTCAGCTCAGTTTCTGCATGCTCGATATGGCATATTACACTTTGACAGAACCACTTACAGACGACATCATGGACTTCGAACGCAAAGCCTGGAGTCGTGCCATACTCTTGCCAACCATTCCCGAGACGAACATGAGCGTGCAGTTCTCGCACATCATGAGTGGTGGCTATGCGGCAGGCTATTATAGCTACAAGTGGGCAGAGGTGCTCGATGCTGATGCCTTCAGTCTCTTCAAGGAGAAAGGCATCTTCAACAAAGAGACAGCAGAGCGCTTCCGCAGAGAAATCCTCTCAAAAGGCGGAACGGCCGACCCAATGAAACTCTATGTAAACTTCCGAGGAAAAGAACCCGACATCAAGGCTCTCCTCAAACGCAACGACATACAAACAGATGAAAGACCCTAAGAAACAACACGCCCTCGACCTTCGCTACCTGCGAATGGCACAGATATGGAGCGAGAACAGCTACTGCCAACGTCGTCAGGTAGGTGCCCTCGTCGTGAAGGACAAAATGATTATCAGCGACGGATACAATGGCACACCAAGCGGCTTTGAGAACGTCTGCGAGGAAGATGGCGTAACAAAACCCTACGTGCTCCATGCCGAAGCCAATGCCATCACCAAGATTGCCAGAAGCGGCAACAACAGCGATGGCAGCACACTCTATGTCACAGACTCTCCATGCATAGAATGTGCCAAGCTCATCATACAGGCTGGCATCAAACGCGTTATATATAGTCGTGAGTATCGCTTGACCGATGGCGTTGACCTCCTTCGCAGAGCTGGCATCGAGGTTAAGTTCGTATCTATCGAGAATTCCTAACTCTTACATCTTACATCTTCCCTCTTACATCTTACATCTTACATCTTCCCTCTTACATCTTCCCTCTTTATGAACCCAGATACCAAACATCGCTTTACACCACTACTCATTGCCATCGGCACGATAGCAGGCATCTTCATTGGTTCCTTCTACACGAGTCACTTCTCCGGTGGTCGCATCAACATCATCAACACAGGCTCGTCGAAGGTTGGCTATCTGCTGCAACTCATCGACAACAATTACGTCGATACCGTCGATATGAACACGCTCGTCGAGGATGCTATGCCGCAGATACTCAGCGAGCTCGACCCTCACAGCAGTTACTTCGGACCAAAAGAAGCAGAAGAGTCTGTCGAAGACCTGAGGGGCAGCTTCAGTGGCATTGGCGTACAATTCACGATGGAAAGCGACACCGTCAATGTCATGTCTGTCATTCATAGCGGTCCCGCTGAGAAGGTTGGCATCCTGGCAGGCGACCGCATCGTAACGGCCGACACGACATCTCTTGTAGGTATGGAGAGTGACGATGTCATGAAACGCCTCAAAGGCCCCAAAGGCTCGAAGGTCAAACTCGGCATCAAGCGTCACGGAGCTAAAGACCTGCAATACTTCACTGTTGTTCGTGGAGACATTCCCGTGGTTAGCGTCGATGCTTACTACATGATGGGCGACAAGACGGGTTATCTTCATGTCAAGAACTTTGGAGAACAGACTTATGCTGAGATGCTTGTCGCTCTTGCCGAACTTAACATGGAAGGCATGAAGCAACTCATCGTTGACCTCAGGGGCAATCGTGGAGGCTACATGCACATCGCCATTCAAATGGTCAACGAATTCCTGCCGGCAGGCAAGTTGATTGTCTATACAGAAGGACGAAAGAGCCCTCGCGAAGAGTTCACCAGCGATGGTCGAGGCACCTTCCAGAAGCTGCCTATCGTAGTGCTTGTGGACGAAGGCAGCGCAAGTGCCAGCGAAATATTTGCTGGAGCCATTCAGGACAACGACCGGGGCACAATCGTAGGGCGTCGCACCTTTGGCAAGGGCCTTGTTCAGCAACCAATGGAATTCCGCGACGGAAGTGTGGTTCGCCTGACAGTTGCACGCTACTATACACCCAGCGGCCGCTGCATTCAGAAGCCCTACGAGAAAGGACATGGAGAGGAATATGAAAACGACCTCATTGCTCGTTACGAACGAGGCGAGTTCTTCTCTGGGGACAGCATCCATCAAGACGGCGAGCAATACAAGACAAGCATTGGCCGAATTGTTTATGGTGGTGGTGGCATTACGCCCGACATTTTCGTGCCCTACGAAGATACTACAGCTGTCACCTCCTATTATCGTGAGGCCGTCTTCACCGGACTCATTCGCCAGTTTGCCTTTGCCTATTCCGACGAGAACCGTGCCAAACTCAATACGCTTCGAACGGCTGACAAGTTAGAGCAATACCTGAGGCGGGAGAACCTCTTGGAGAAGTTCGCCCAGTTTGCTGAGAAGCGTCAGTTGCGCCGCCGCAACCTCATGCTCCAAAAGAGCCGCCGTCTCTTCGAGCGCAACATCTATGGCAGCATCATCTACAACATCGGCGAGATGAAGGACTACCTCATGTTCCTCGGACAGGACGACCCAGTTGTTCTCAAAGCAAAAGAGATACTTGACCAAGGGAAGTCATTCCCCACAAATGAAGAATTATAAACCAACACAAAGCCTTTTTCATTTTGAATTTTGAATTAATTAATTTTGAATTAACGAATAACGTCGTCATCTGCACTCACGTCAATCCTGATGGCGACGCCATTGGCTCCTCGCTTGCCCTGAAGCACTACCTCGAGAGGAAAGGCAAGCAGGCCACAGTCGTCGTGCCCAACATCTTCCCTGACTTCCTCAAGTGGCTGCCTGGAGCAGACAGCATCCTCATCTACACCAAGCAACAAGAGCAGGTGAAAGCCGTCGTTGAGGCAGCCGACCTCGTTATCGTTTGTGACCTGAACCAGCCAAATCGTCTGGCAGGACTCGAAGAAACCATCATGGCAAGCAAGGCTCCGCGCATCCTCATAGACCATCATCTCGACCCAGACACCAACTTCTGCCAGGAAATCGTCTCACATCCCGAGATGTGTGCCGCAGCAGAAGTCATCTGCCACATGCTGAGCGGATGGGGAGAACTGGACAGCATATCGTTCGAGGAAGCCACATGCCTCTATTGCGCCATGATGTGCGACACAGGAGCCTTCTCCTTCAACTCCAATCGCCCCATCATCTACGAGTACATCAGTCGCCTCCTTGCCCACGGAATCGATAAGGACCAGATATACCGCAACGTCTTCTGGACCGCTTCCGAAGGCAGATTGCGGCTGCAAGGCTACCTGCTCTACGTCAACATGAAAGTCCTGCACGACAGGAATGCCACCATCATCACCCTCACCAACGAAGAGCGCCGCCGCTTCAAAGTCAAGAACGGCGACACAGAAGGCATCGTGAACATCCCTTTGCAGATGCTTGGCACGCGCCTCAGCATCTTCATCAACGAAGACACAGAGCACCCGGGCACCATGAAGTTGAGCCTCAGAAGCGTTGGTGACTTCCCATGCGACCAGATGGCATCTCGCTTCTTTGGTGGCGGCGGCCACAAGAACGCCAGCGGCGGTAAGCTGCAATGCACAATGGAAGAGGCATTGGAGAAAGTAAAAGCAGCCATCGACAGTTATGCCGACATGCTGAAGGAGTAATCAAGACCTCATACACTCTACCCATACTGTAGCCATACTGTAGGCTGCTTCTAGGCTGCTTCTAGCCATACTCTAAGCTGCAGTTTGAGTATGCCAAGAGCCTGCCTATTACGACGCTTATAGTTAGAGTTCAGTTAGACTTCAGTTAGAGTTCAGTATGACTTCAATATGAGTTCAATATGACTTCAATATGAGTTTAATATGACATAATTGACCTCAGATATAAAAGATTGTCACTTTTTCAGTTGAGGTCAACTTTCGTCCTAACTATTTTGTACATCGAAGCGACCGACCTAAAATAAGCGAGGGGATGCGCCAATAGGTGCATCCCCTCGATCTTTTTACCTTAAGCGATGAGCTAAATTATTTTATTAAGACTTTTCTTGTAGTGCCATCAGAGTAACGTATGATATTGATACCCTTTTGTGGCTTAGCAATCTTGCGACCACTTAGGTCGTTTCGATTTATTTTATGCTTGATTTGCTTAATTGGTATCAAAATTGGAACCATTATCATTGTAGTGATAATTCACTGATAAAATTCCAACTCTTGAGCTTTCATAAAGTCAGAGTGTAAAGAGATGCGTTTTAAGATAGTTAGTATGTTACAGATGTAATGATGCCATTTCTTACCCAGACATAAGCATAACCTCCCCATGTGTTATATACAACTTTATATTGTTTTTCAGCACCACGATCTCTTACAATTGATACAGAGAAGTATTCTTCAATGGCTCCGAATTTTCGCCCCGCTTTTAGGACTTCTTTAATTGAACTGCCATCTCCAGGATAGTATCCGTATTTTTTTATATATCTATCGCGTTCAGCTTTTTCCTCTGCTCTTTTCTTTGCGATATTGTCCTCAATTTCCTTGCTTCTCTTCGTATCAGATTTCCCATCTGTATAATTCTCTTGCTTTCCGTCAGATGTGACTAATACACCATTCGTAAACTCTGGATCTTCTTCAGAGAGTATTCCTTCGCCAACATAATAAAGACGATTATTATGATAAATAAATTTTGACCCATCGTTTAGTCTGTACGATATTTCACCGCTTTTCAAATATTTTAAAATACCTCTTTTCCGATGTAGTGTACCGGCATGAGTGATTTCCCCTTGTATCTCGTCGCCCCAGACAGTATTTGTAAGCTTATAACGGTCTCCATTCTTATATATGAATTCACATGTGTTGATTTTACCTGTTGGTTTCCAACGTTCTTCTCTTGTGGTGTCTCGTGTGGCATACTTGACTTCTATTATTGTATCCGTAGGACATGCCCAGTAATATTTCCCATTGACCTTTTGATACATATGCGTGAGATTTCCCATTTTATCCATTGTATAGAATCTGTCTTTGATAAGATAACCTTTGTTATCATCAATAACCCTAAAAAGGAATATGTGTTTATTTGCATGCATTAAATCAGTTTTGATCTCTGTGTATGCATAACCTTCATTTGGAATGTTAGGAAGATATAAGTATTCTTTTTCGCCAATTTTTTGAACTATTTTTCCATTGGGATACTTAGTCTGTTTGATTTTATCTTGTCTCAACGCATGAATGCCATTATTGAGTGTCCAATTGTAATCTCCATCGTCAAAATCATACCTATCTTTTGTTACTAAAATGTCATACTCTTCTTTAGAGGTACAAAAACTTCCATCGTTTTTCTTATAGAGATACAGATGTATCTCATCGTCATCAACTTCTTTAACATAATCTTCGCGCGTTATGTCATCTGATATTTTATGTGTTTGTGTTAATGTCCATCCATCTTCCGCTGGTGAGTGTGGTGTTAGCATTTTCAGAGATGGTATTACTTCACTTGTGGCTTGATTTGTATTTGATAAGGATGTAGAGGAAGACATGGAAGACGAGGCAACGCTGCCGTCTGTTGATAGAACGTAGATTGGGGCGCAATGCTCTGTGCCAACAAACATACCAATCTTTCTGACATAAAGAGTCTTCCCAAAGTCATATTCATACCAACCGTCGGACGTACGTATCAGTTTGTCGCTGCCGACTTCGATCTTGTTTTTCTTGTCACCGATGGCAATATATCCATTGCGTGCGTGAACTACATAATAACCGCTTTCCACGCCGTCTGGCTTTTCGGAAAGAGTGACTTGCATGTCCTTGCCAAAGATGGTTTCCTTTGTTTCGCCTTTCTTGAATCGCACTTTCGAGAAAGGAATGCCTTTTACATTCTGGTTCTCATATCGTATGGGCAACCAGTTCTGTGCATAGGTGGATGACATTGCAATCGCACCTAGCAATGCTAAAATGATTTTTCTCATAATGTTTTTTGTTAATAGGTATATTATTTATATGTTATTTTTAATATTTTGCTGCAAATATAGTTCTTCCTGATTATTATCCCCATGTCATTTTTATGTCATTTAGTGTAGAGGGGCAATTGTTGCAGTTTTTCCCTATTCATTAATCTTTATTCCCTAATCTTTTCTTATCTTTGCAGAGTAAAACTTTTAAATCATGCATAAAGAGTATAGAAAACTCTGTAAAGCGATTGAGTGCAAGGTCGGGAAGACTTTGCAGACTCCAGTTGACTTCGAATGGCTTGAAGAGAAAATTGAAGCTAGGGTAAAAGAGCATATAAGCGCCTCAACTTTGATGCGTATTTGGGGATATCGGCCAGGTGTTTCAACACGACAATCCACCCTTGACATATTGGCAAGGTTTTTAGGCTATGCCGATTATGTGACGTTCTGCAATTGGCCACCTTCCAACTCCGACGAGCCTCAAAGTGATGAGGTAATGTCTACTCACTTACGAACAGCAGACTTAACAATAGGACAACAAGTGGAACTTACGTGGTTGCCCGACAGAAGATGTGTAGTTCAGCTATGCTCTGATGGTTCCTTTGAGGTGAAAGAGGCGGAGAACACAAAACTCAGTGTGGGTGATACCTTCAAATGCGACATCTTCATTGAAGGCGAGCCTCTTTATCTAAGCAATCTTGTCCACGAATGCCGTTCGCCAATGGTTTATGTGGCTGGCAAGAAAGACGGAGTACGATTCCTATTGAAAAATTGAAAAGGTGATGAGTTCTTGGATGCTTTAGCACCAAGGCGCGATTGTAGTCGCGGAAGAAAAGTTGAGAAGTTCTTGATTCTCACTTATTAGCCTTTTCACTTTTGGATATCAGGAACTTTGCTTGGTGGACGATGCTGTCGTGCCAGACTTGCCAGCGGTCGAGCATCTTGCAAAGAATATCATTGCGCTCAGACTCGCTACAATCTACAAACTCGTTTTCAGCATAATCGTAGATGAAGGCATTGACGGAGAGAATTTTCTCGTTAACTTTTGGGTCAAGGTATTCCCAACGAGAAAGTGTGTCTATATGCTGTGTAAGCCCTGTGGCGGCTATGCTGTCCTCGAGTTGCGCCAAGGCGTGCGAAGTGGCTCTCGGAATACGGTTCTGCATATAGTTTGTATGCAAAAGAGAACCTATAATGGCTAGGAACATTAAAGTTGGAACAAGAAGTACGGCAGCCCAGTGCAGGCGAGAACGACTACGCTGACGGCGAGCAATGTCTGCTTGCAAAGCGGCAATATTGGCATAGCGTTGCTCGATAGGAAGTTGGCATCGATGGGCTATCTTCTTGAATATTGAAGATTGATGATTGAATATTGAAGGATTCCCCTTTAGTAGCTCGTTGAGGATGACACCAAAGGAAAAGATGTCGTTACGGACATCTGGTGTGGTGGCAGTGGATTGCTCTGGCGAGATGTATTTGCGTGTGCCCGATGGTTGCTTGAGGATGGCGTGACTATCCGTATCAGCGAGTGAGAAATCTATGATTTTGATATGCTGCCCGTTATGGGTTACCATGATGTTCGAGGGCTTCAGGTCACGGTGTGTGATGCCTGCAGCATGCATGTAGGCAAGGGCATCGAGGAGCTCATTGACAATTGACAATTGATAATTGACAATTGAAGATTTGCTCTGAAGGAACTCAGCTAATGTTTCGCCGTCGATGTATTCGAGGATGATGCAGGGTCCTACGGAGATGAGTTTACCTTCGCTGTCGGTGTAGTCTGCCAGATGTTCCATCCCTAAGCAATCCACGATGCCTGGGTGCTGCAACTGCATGAGCACTTCCATCTCCTTATGCAACATCTGGAGATGGAATTCGCTGTTACGCAATGCTGGGGACAAGGCTTTGAGTAGATACCACCGACCGAATCGCTTAGCACGATAGAGCTGATGGCTCTCTGTCTCCTTCACAAGACTAACTTCTGTGAACTGATGACTGAGGTGCTGTATTGCCTCTTCAGCAAACTCAGAGAAAGAGTTATCGCAAGATCTACTATTTGACAATTCTAATTAATTTAAGTTTCGGAAGTTATAAGATGAAGTTAAATAGGAAGTTACGCCAGCGTTGCTGGCTGGAAGTAAAGCACTTCGTGCTGGACGATAGCCTTGGATGCTAGCAGCTTCGTTTACTATTGTCCATTTTAACTTCCATGAGTGTAGCGAATTAACTTCCATTTTTACTTCCATTTTTACTTCCGAAAGTTCAGTAATTAATTTACAATTTAATGGGTTTCTTTGTATAGAGGAAGTATCTCCGCATGGTAACGGAAGCGATGGGTCAGCGGACAATGCTGGTAGCGTTCGGTTGCCTCTGCTGGCACGACGAGTGTCGCTGTGGCATAAGTTATCTCATCGAAGGAATCAATATAATTTACTCCTGGCGGTTGAGAAGACAGGAAACGGACACGTCGCAACCCCGTGCAGCCAATGAAAGCTTGAGGAAAGATGCCTCGTATTCTGTCCGGAATTGTAATTTCACGCAAGGAATTGCATCCTGCGAAAGAAAGGTCGGAGATGTACCTTACAGTATTGGGAATATGTATATGTGTCAGTTTTGGGCACGACTGGAAAGAACCGCGTGAAATCCAATTAACGGAGACGGTTTGTCCATCAGGCATTGTTGTGCTGTCGGGGATGACAAGTTCGCCGTCAGTATCAGCATCAACACACGGACAATCATACTCTTGGCTGCCGGTACCACATCCCCATCCGAAAGGCTTATCAATGAGGAAATTCATCTGGATGTTGCCTCTTCCGTAAGGCACACTGGCAGAGAAGCCTAATTGGTCTTTTTCCAAGGTATAGCCAATTCCGCTGAAAAGCAACATTAAAGTGAGAAATATGATAATCTTCTTCATTTCGTTTGCAAAGGTACGCATATATAATAATGTGCCGGCCGCTGCCGACTGCCTTGTCTCTCAGCCTTCTTTACATGAAAGGGCGGAATGACACAGGTATTGCACCACAAATTTACGGAATAATTCAATATGAACAAAGAATTTGACGAATTATTTTATAATTCTCAGATTATCTACATTTACATATTTTCTAGCATAGTCGCAAAATGTATAGGCTATATGTAGGTAATATGTAGGCTTTCGTTTGAAGGGACTTTATTCCATCGTATTGATGTAATTGAGCAAGAAATCTTCTACACCAATATATAGGATGCCAGCTTCATCGTACCAGCGAACGATGTTGTCGCGAACAACCACAATTTTCACAAAAGAGTCACTGATCTTCATGAGCGAACGTGTCTCCTGCTGGCGCTTGCTCTCCTCCGCTACCGTCAATGCAGATTGTATATAATAGCGAGCATGCCCTCGATGACACACGAAATCCACCTCCAAGAGCGAGCGTTGGCGCTTACCCTCGGCATTGACAATCATCGTCTCTATAACGCCTACATCCACACTAATGCCTCGTGCCGTCAACTCGTTATATAAGATATTCTCCATGATGTGGTTTTCTTCTTGTTGACGGAAGTTTAGGCGGGCATTACGCAGTCCCACATCGCTGTAGAAATACTTTTGCTGTGCACCAATGTATTTACGACCCTTGATGTCATAGCGTGACACCTTCTTAATAATGAAGGCATCAATGAAGGTGTCGATATAGGCTGAAATGGTGTTGTGTGAAATCCTGACACCCCTCTCGGATCTGAAGGTGTTTTCCAGTTTCGTCGTATTCGTCAGACTGCCAACCGAGGAGGCCAGAATGTTTAGAAGGTCTTCCAGCACATCCTTGTCACCTTTGAGGTTGTTGCGTTCAATAACATCAGAGATATAGGTACGCTCAAAAAGACCTGTCAGATAGGCAGCTTTGTCCGCATGATCTTTCTTGCTCAATACGAACGGCATACCGCCATACATCATGAATTCCGTCCAAGCCATACGGCTATCTCCTTGATAGACAGACACAAATTCATCAAAAGTGAGCGGATTGACGCGGATTTCCTCGCCTCGGTCTTTGAACTCGGTGAGTATATCTTTAGAGAGCATTTTTGAGTTGCTGCCCGTGACATATAGGTCCACATTGGGAATGTTCTTTAGTCCCAACAAGACATCTACGAAACCTATTCTCTCTTTCGGATTGTCCGGCAAATAGGGATTCTGAATGCTATCTACCTTTTGTATCTCATCCAACAAGACATAAAAGTAACGTGACTGGTCGGCACACAACTCACGGATATATTTGCCCAATTCCAAAGGATTGCGATAGCGTATATTCACATCATCATCAAGTGCCAGCATAATAATGTCACGTTCCTCCACGCCCTCTTCAAGCAGGTGCTGCCGGAACAAAACATTCAGCAGATATGATTTGCCGCAGCGGCGTATGCCGGTTACAATCTTGATCATACCGTCTTTCTCCTTTGCGACAATCTGTTTCAGATATCTGTCTCTTTTTATGACCATATACGTACTTTTTTTATTGCAATGTCACACTTTTCGTCTGCAAAGGTAGTGAACTTTATTTAAATGCGAAAAATTTAGCGTACTTTTTTTGTAGCAACATCACACTTTTCGTCTAAAAGATAGTCATTTCTTACCCCAAAAACAGCCTCCGGCTTCAAATTAAACTTTGACCTTTAGTCGAAGTTCCTTATGCTCGGCAAAGTTGAAGCGAGCTGTTGCTCCAGTTTTTGGATTATCTTTGTACATTAAAGTAACCGACCTAAAATAAGCGAGGGGATGCGCCAATAGGTGCATCCCCTCGTTCTTTTGCTGGCCTGATAGTACTTGTACTACCAGTTCTCGTCCCAAACGTTTTTACTCTCTCTCGTGAGCGCCTCTGTTTCTGTGCTGGCTTTCTCCGAAGAGGTGTGTACTTCTGGCGTACTTTCTGCCAACATTCCTGTGGATGAAAGTGCCACCACAAGCATCTGTGGCATCATGTAGGGTCGTTTGAGGGCAGCAGTTAGATAAATCTTTTTCATATTATTTACTGATTGTTCAAATACAGATTAATGATAGCGACAGCATCTGTGATGTCTATTACGTTATCATGGTTCACATCGGCAACACCGACATTGATGCTACTGCTGTCGCCATTCAGATAAGCATTGATGACAGCCACGGCATCCGTGACGTCCACACTGCCGTCGCCATTGGCGTCGCCTGTGTCGAGTGTCTGGATGTTGCCGCCCTGCGATGCAGGGTCATCGGGATCGACGGGTGTGAAGGGCAGCTCGCGGAAATGTGCTGTGAGTGTTACATCTTGGAAGTCGGCCAGATAGTTGAAGCTCTGCACGTCGCTCACCAATTCGCTGCCATTGTACCAGCCTGTGAACTCATACCATTGGTCGCAGTTCGTCACGTTCACGGCCACATATTGGTCTGCTTGGACGAAGGCACCGCTGGTGCGGTTGAAGGTGCAGACACCTTCTGGCTCGGAGGTCAGATAGAGGCGGCTCTTCACGTTCATGGTTGGCTCTGCTGGGTCGATGGGGTCAAGATTGTAGTGGGCGACGAACACCATCGGACCTGCCACAGTGGTATAGCTGAAGCTGGCAGGCTGGCTGATGGTCTCGCCGTTCAGTGTCCAGTGGCTGAACGTGTAGCCGCTCTTGGCAGAGGTGCTGAGTGTCTTCGTCGTCCCTGGTGCATAGTTGCCTTTACCTGCCACAGTGCCTGCCACATCGGGGTCGCACGTCATTGTCAGCGGATAGTAGAACACCGGCACCTGAGGTTCAGGAGGATCGCCAAAGCCATCCTGTGCCTGCATGCCTCCCACGAAGAGAAGCAGCAGGCCAGAAAGGGAATATCGTAGGCTCTTCATAAGCAAAGAACTTTCAATTTTCAATTCTCAATCTTCAATTTTCAATTTACTTCACGCTCACTTTGGCAGTCACACCATCTACATTGACCACATAGACGCCGCTCTTCAGGGCGATGAAGCCATTGCCGCTATGCTGGGCAGCCATAGCACCGCCTGTCGTATAGATGCTGACGGTCTTGCCTTCTGCACCGCCAATGGCGATGCCGCCATCCTGTGTGCCGAACAGGACGCCCGTCTTTTCCTTCATCGTCTTGATGGCAGTAGCCTCACCGCTCAGACAGAGCATGAAGCGGTCGTTGAAGGTGCCGGCTTGTGTCTCGAAGTCGTAGGTGCCTACGGAGAGGTCGAAGGTGATGCCCAGCTTAGTATCGACGAGCATCATAGGCAAGTCCATGCGTGGAGCACTGATGCTCAGCGTGCCTGCTTTCTTAGCTGTGTAGCCCAAGCGGATGTCGCCTGCCAAAGGACGTTCGTTGATGGCCATCTGTGTGCCGTTCTCTATGGTATAGAGTTGTGCCTGAGCGTCTGCGGAGAGGAACTTCGAGGCATCGCAGTCCAGTTCGTAGTCGCGGCTCTTCTGTTCGTTCAGTACCACACGAGTGCGGTCGGTTTCCTGCTCACCACTCATGATTTGCAGGTTGATAAGGCAGCGGTCGGGGTCGATGCCACGGGCACGACGACGTGCTGCACGTGTGTTCTTCTTCTCCTGGCCCTTGTTGTATGACTCGCGGTTGCCCGGGGTGAAGTTAATCAAATCCACACCGATGGGCTTCTGCACAAAGAAGGCCTGATAGGGCTGCAGGTGACATTCGTCGTCGCCTGGGCGGTAAGCCTGATAGGAACCGGTGCTGCTGTTATAGACTGTGATGGGCGAGAGGAATGTGTCGTCCAGGAAGTCGTAGAAGCTGCTGTAGGGATTGCCCACGAGGTTCCAACTGGCATTGGCTGCGTTGCCCGAGGTGTATGAGTTCAGAGGCTTCGGACGGTTGCCGCCAAAGGTGGGATGGTTGAAGCTGATGATGAGGTTGCCCGTATGGCTTGTCTGGAAGGCATAGCCCTCAAGGGCCGTCAGCGTCTCGCCTGTCACAGGCTTCCAGCCACCGCTGCCGTTCTCTGCACGGTAAGCACCATCGTAGTAGCGCCAAGCGTATTGGCCGGGGTATTCACAGTTGGCAATGGTGACGTCGAAGGGGAAGCAGAAGAAGTACCAGCGGCCTGCCTTTACGTTAATCTTTACGCGAAGGGTATTGACCCTCAGGTTGCCTTCCGTCACACCATCATCCTCGCCAATGAGAGAACCGCCTTGGCCTTCACCATCGAGGATTTGCTCTACCTCATTGAATGCCTGAGGCTCGTTGCCCTCCACGGTGAAGGAGCCTTGCGTGTTGATTTCACCATCGATAGGAGTACCAGCGCTCGTCTCAGGTATGCGCTGGTCTTCCTCCGCCATTGTGATGTCGCTGTTGGTGGGCAGCTTCAGGTAGTCGTCGGGCGACAGCGTAGTCTTGTTGATGTTTATGAACTGGCTCCAGCCTGTGTCATAGTAGTAGTTGTTGTAAAGGAACTCGGGGATGTAGAGCTGAGAGGTTGTATAGTTTGCAAACGTATTGTTAGCTATAGTGATGATGTCGGGCATATAGGCATAGATGGTCTTTAGGTTGTCGCATCTGAATGCATCGCTTCCTATTGATTCCAGATAGGGCGGCAGGTGCAGCTCGGTAAGAGCCGTCCCGCTAAATGCAGTTCCGCCGATAGTCTTCAGCCCCATGGGAAGACGAATGTCTTTTAAGGCAGAGCAACCATTGAACGCACTGTATTCGATGCTTGTCACACTCTCAGGAATTGTGACCGAGGTGAGGCTTGAGCAGCCATAGAATGCAGAACCGGGAATAGAAGTGATTTCTTCGGGCAGTTCCATAGTTTTTAACCAGGAGCATCCTCCGAATGCAGAGCTTTCCAGCGCTGTGATGTCCTTGGGCAGCTTCAAGGAGACGATGTTCGTGGGTGCAAAGTTGCCCGTAATGATGTTGTCCTTACTGTTGTACGACTGATAGTATTTATATGTGCTGGCTACCACATTAGCCACGCTAAGGTCAAGATGCTTTAAGTTTGTCATTTTATTGCGGAATACCATCAGATCATAACTGTTGAAGGTGCCTTTCACCTTCAAAGTCACCACATCCTGTGCATGTTCTTCACCAATGGCCTCTATCACAGCCGACGCGTCTGCTTTGGCAGTGACATCCACGGTCTGGTTCATAAGCGATGCATCCACGACGTAGTTGGCACTGTTCGGCCACGCTTCGCGATAGGCTGCCACGGCCTCATGCGGTACAACCAATTTTGTGCCACCGTCACCTAAGCCTCCGCTCAAAGTACATGGCGTAGTGGAGACGAAGTTCACCTGCATGTCATCGCCGCTGAACGCATATCCTCCGATGCTTGTCACGTTGCTGGGTATGGTGACAGAGGTGAGGCTTGAGCAATATCGGAACGCGTTGTCTCCTATGCTTGTCACGCCCTCTGGTATGGTGACGGAGGTGAGGCTTGAGCAACAGTAGAACGCAGATTGACTGATGCTTGTCACGCCCTCTGGTATGTTGATGGAGGCGAGGCTTGAGCAACCATAGAACGCACTGCCGCCGATGCTTGTCACGCTGTTTGGGATAGTGATAGAAGTTAGGTTTTTGCAACCATAGAATGCACTTTCTCCTATGCTTGTCACGCTGTTTGGGATGGTGATAGAGGTGAGGCTTGAGCAACCATAGAACACTTGCTTTCTGATGCTTGTCACGCCCTCTGGTATGGTGACGGAGGTGAGGCTTGAGCAACCGTAGAACGAACATTCTTCAATGCTTGTCACGCTGTTTGGGATGGTAACAGATGTTAGGCCGGAGCATTGTGAGAATGCCCAGTTTCCGATGCTTGTCACGCCCTCTGGTATGATGACAGAGGTGAGGCTTGAGCAAGCATAGAACGCACTGACTCCGATGCTTGTCACGCGGCTGGGTATGGTGACAGAGGTGAGGCTTGAGCAACCTTGGAACGCGTTGCCTCCTATGCTTGTCACGCCCTCTGGTATGGTGACAGAGGTGAGGCTTGAGCAATTTTGGAATGCATACATTCCGATGCTTGTCACAATATAGGGTGTTTCGCCAACATACAGTGTAGTGGGAATTGTCAAGTCAGCAGGAATGGTACCACTGATGGCTGATTGGTTAACGTTTTTGACAATACTCGCTGTGCTTCCCGATGTTGAAAAACTCCACACAGTTCCATTAGCATCAGTCCATGTTGCAGCCGATGTTGTCATGCTGGTCAAGAGTGCCAGCAGGGTAAAAAGAAAATGTCTTGGTTTCATAGTATATTTATTTTTTATGTTGAATCGTTATTTCTCTCCTTCTTTCAGAAATAAAATGTATTTACAAAAGTTATAGAATAGGAATCCTATATTAATTAGAACAGCTAATAAAGCTATAAAGTACCAACTACATTCTGAAATATCTTGTGCTCCTATGTTCCGTGCGCAACCTAATGCTAGTGTAAAGATGAAAATCTGAATAAATACGAACATTATCATATAGTAGTTGGGAAGATAGTTAAGTAGAGACTTCCCACAACCATTAAACTTGCCATTGAACCAATCATATAAATATTTTGAAGCATACTGATTACGAATCCGTGTAATGACAACGTGGTCTCTTCTGGTTGAATATCCAAAGGACACACACAATATCGTCAAAAGTACAAACACTATATTAGCCAAAATGTCAGCATATAGGAGCAAGCTAGAATAGTCTATTGCAATCTCTTCCTTTGATAAGTAAGGCTGAATATAAACATACCCAAATCCGATAAAGACGAAAGCAATAGCTGCAATAAAGCTTATGACATTTGTAGTCTTTGCGTTGTCGCTTACAGCATATTGCTCATGCAGTTGCTTCGCAAACTCATCTGCAACATTGCATTTTCCTTGAATATTCATTAAATCTATTTTATCATCCATAATCGTACAATTTTATTTAACTACAATTTTTCGCGTACCTTGTATATATATACCATGCTGGGGCGAGGAAACTTGTCTTCCTGCTAAATCGAAGATTTTCTCTCTTACATCTTCCATCTTACTTCTTACATTGCTAATGCCTGTTGCATCATCATCGAAGGTAAACTGGAATGCCTTGACGCTGCTGCCGGAGGATGTCAGGTAGCAACGGCCGGCGGGAAGACTGAAGTTCACACCCTCGGCATCGTAGAAGATGGGACCCTCTCCCTTGTTCTGCAGGATATAACCTGTGCTGACGACACCGCTTGTCAGGAGCCCCGTCAGCAGACCGTCCGTGAAGACATCAGTTACGTTGTTTGCATCAGGAAGTTCTGCCGTGCCGCTGAGGTTGCCCGAATAGCCATTCTCTGCATAGACGATGTAAGGTGTGCAAGCCTCGATGCTTTCTGCAGGTGCCAGCGTCAGCAAGTCGCCCTCTGAGGCATTGCAGCTATAGGCTTTCAGTCCCGATGGCAGTTCTGCGTCGAAAGGCATGATGAGTGTCCCCACCTTGTTGGCAGCAGAGACATTGACAGGCAGCGTCCTCTCCGTCGGGATGCCCGTCGTGAACGGCCGGCAAGCAAAATCCGCAGGGACAAACTTGACGGCAACACCTCCCTCTATTCTTGTTAAATTCAGTCCTGAAAATTTAACAATAGGCTTCGGAGAGAAATTGGATATAATAGCATCATTGTCGATTGTGACAAAGACACGGAAAAGTAAACCGGAAGTCTTCGTAAATGCCTCGTTAAGATTGGAGTTGCATGCTATACGAAGCTGATTTGCAATTGGTTGGCTACAGTAAACATTGTGCGAATACGTCGTGACATCCTTATAATCTCCCAAATCATCATCCCATTCTTGTGTTATTGTTTTAGGATAGACGGCTGCGGCAGACTTCATCATTTGCACTCGAGGTTTTGAACTGGCGTCCGAAGCTACACTGACACCCGTGGGAAGAAACAAGTCTAAATTGTAAGCCGTATAAATCTGTGAGCCTACTAAATTGACATCGAAATATGTTCCAGAAGGATTGGAAGCAAAATCACTCACCGTAAACGTGTCGTCTGTCGGTGTTTGTGCCCCTGCCATTATCGGCATGAGGACACCCAAAAGAAATAAGAGTAAAATCTTTTTCATGTGTTGTATTTTTATTAAATAATTGTTTTCGACCGCAAATATATGCATATATAATAATGTGTGGCGTGCCATAAATGTGCCATTTGCGTGCCATTTGATTGGAAGGGAGTATTTGATGGGCTTTTGTGTGCCAAAGATGTTGCAAAGTTGTGTCATTCTTTATAACTTTGCAGCGTAAAACCATTATCGACATGCAGCACGAAGAATTATGTAGGGAAATAGAGCGACAATTGCAATTCAAGCCAAAGGTGCGTACAGACTTCGACTATCTGTCTGAGAAGATTCTGGCTAAGACGCACGAAACGGTGAGCGCCAACACGCTGATGCGTCTGTGGGGCTACCGTGAATCGGTGAATGCGCGACGCTCCACGCTCGACATCCTTTCTCGCTTTGTCGGCAGCGAGGACTATGCACATTTCCTGAAGGAAAGAGGGCTGGCAGATGATGAAGACCCTACCCGACCTTCAGACCCACCCCAACCCTCCCGTGAAGGGAGGGAGTACCAGCCCGATAGTCTCAGCCAGAATACTCAGAACACTCAGAGTAATCGGAATACTCGGAGAGTTCTGATTACTCCGATAAGGGCCGGGGTGCTGTGCCTGCTTGCCGTTGTGCTCGGGTTTGCTTTGTGGCACTTCTTCCTTCGTGCTCCTCTGGAAGAGGGTTTGCCTCGTGGTGCGAAGGATATGACACATTTGCTGAGCAATCCTGGTTTTGACCCAGACAAGCTGGATGCCTGGACCTTCGAGCACGGAGGCGTGACGTTGGCAGAAGACAGCACACTGACGTACTACATGAAGGACTTTGATGTCTATCAGGTCGTGCATGGCTTGCCTGCCGGAGAGTATGAGCTGCGGGCAAAGGCCTGGCAACTGCCAAAAGACAGAGAATCCGCGCGCTACGAATACGAACAAGCAGAAGACAAGATGGATGGCTGCTTTGGCACCAACGTAGAAATCTATGCCGGGCCATTCTCAAAACGTGTGAAGAATTATTTTTCGGAAGAACAAGGCAAGTGGGACAATGCTTTGCGCTTTGTCGTCCTGGACGATTCGGTACGCATTGGGATTCGTTCCAGTCGCAATTTCCCATGGTACTGCCTTGCGAAGGCTGACGACTTCCGCCTCTTCCTGATACGAAAAGCTAAGACTGAAGCAGATATTAAAGAGCTGGTAGCACTAAGGGACAGTGCGCAGATTGCGGAGAATGTACAGCAGCCTCCGAAATGGAGTATATTTGCCGACATGTGGAAAGGCCATGAGGAACCGTTGCCTGAAGGTTGGCTGACGGAACAGGACACCAGTTGTTGCCATCTGGTCCACAAGAGCGATGTAGGCCGTGGCTTTGGAGACTCCGAAATCTATCTGGAGTACCAGAGCGACAAGCCAGCGAAGCCTGGGCTGCTGTTGGGGCAAAAGCGACTCCTTGAGCCTGGCACCTATCTGATTTCGGTCGTCGCGTTTGCCCACGACAAGAAAGGTGCTTGCTCTGTCGTATTTGGCGTGCAGGGCATGGAAAAACGCTTCAGTGTCCCGCCCATGATGCAGCCTTTTGCTATTCGCCTTGATTTGAGCGAACCGAAGGAGTTGACCTACGGACTTTGGGCTCTGCCTGGCTCCAATGTGTGTCGAGCAGGCTTGTGTCTGTTAGAGTTGTACGACGACTATGACTTCGTGAACAATCCGAAGGGCTTAAACTACATCACGTACTGAGCACGAGCTTTTGCCCTTTCAGGGCGCAATCACCTTCTGCGTCATAAACCCAGGGCAGCGCCCATAGGGCTGACTGCTTGATGGCCTTGCAGGCCGTTTCTGCCAGATGACCGTAATTCTATTTCTCGAGGAATTACGGGCTGGAAGGGCTACGTCGATATGCGGACAGATGTGGTCGCTTTCCACGAGGTCGCCAACCTCTAGTACTTCTCATGCCAACCTCTAACACTTCTCGTACAGACCTCTATTCTATCCATATAGCTGCTCACGGGGAGCTCCTATGTTCCTCCTATTGTTGTCCGCTATAAGTTCGGTACTTGTTCGGTACATGTCCGCTTTTCTACCGGACATATACCGGACATATACCGGACATGTACCGGACATGTGTAGGAGATATTACCTTGCCGTATGCTTGTTCCATTGGAGGTCTTTACTTAATCAAAATTTCGAAGACAGCCTGCATATATAGTATAAAATTCAGGTTTGGACGGGCGCTCCAACATATCAGGTCGTGTGCTCTAATATATTGGGGCGGCCGCCCTAATATATGCGGGCAGTCGTGTTGGAACGAAATTGACGTGTCGATTTGCCCGAATTGACGTGTCTAATTTGCGATTTAGGCGTGTCTCATTTTCAGTACACCCGTGGGAGGACTCCAGTCCACCCACGAGAAAACTCCAGTCCTCCCACGGGTGGACTGGAGTTTTCCTTAAGCTAATTTATTCTCGGACTGAACCTCATCAGCCCTTTAGACCTGTCAAAACAGGAACTTACTACTTCCTTACAGGGCGAACAGAGAAACCTGTATGTCTTCTTTCCCCAGCTAATACATCTGCACTACAATCATAGACCCACAAAGAAACTGAAAATTTATAATTGGATCCTTCGTTAAGGGTGCGCGACCAATAAGGCCCGTTGTAACCGTTATTATTCACGCTGCGCCACTGCCACCCAGCAGCAGGCAGGAAGATTGACCTGCCGTTGCTTTTGCTCGTTATCAACATGCCATTAACGTCGTTAATTGCTGTCCATGTTAATGTTGTAAGGTCTGGGCTTACTAATTCCTGAAACTGTTCCTCACTTGGCATTTGCCAGTTTTTGCCCCAATTAACGGTTGCGGCATCATCTTCGGGCAGGAGCTCCGTCAATCCATCGGTTTCATTGTATTTAATAAAAGTGCCCTCTGTCTGATCATACCACATATAAGTACTCCAGTCTTCATTATAATTTCCATAATTACTTTTGGGAGATGTCTCGCCCCAAGCAAAGTGGTCGCCATATTCCTCTGGGTTGCTAGCACCAACATTACACGTTGCCCAAAGCGTTTCAGAAGGCAGGCCGAGGTCAACATACTCGTGTTCATCTGGGTCTTCGCCATCAGGCTTTGTCACCGTTACTAGGCAATTGGCAGAAACAGCTCCGCTTCCATCTTCGGCGATACACTTGACGTAACCAGATCCCTTGTAATTTGCAGTCACCAGACCCGTTTCGCTGACAGAGACATTGGCGCTGTGCTGCCAAGTAATGGTCTTATCTGTTGCGTCTTCTGGCAAAACGTTAAAAGTGAGTTGAGCAGTTTCGCCAACCTGAAGTTCGAGTGTCAAAGGCGAAAGCTCAATGCTCTCAACAAACTTGACGAACGTCACGCTGTCCACGCTTTCAGTCTTCTTCTGTTCGTAACTGCCGTTCTTCCAAATCCTTATGCCATACTGAGCCTGAGCTGTCTGCAGCCCTGCCACCAGCATGAGCAAGACTAAAATGATGTAATTCTTCTTCATATTATCTGTTTTTATTAGTTTCGTGCTACAAAGATACACATTTTAATTTTTATTTCGGCAAACCTAAACATTTATTTTAATTAATTCGCAACAAATGTTATGCTTTTCTTTTTTTCCGCTTTATTTGGGTATATCAACATTTTATTGTAACTTTGCAACCGAAATACAACTTCCGCATGAAGAAAACACTATTCATACTGCCACTTTTTGTGTTCCTGGCTGGGCTTCTCTCTTCTTGTTCGCAAGCTGAAACCTATGCCGAACAGAAAGACAAGGAATACAAAGCCATCAATTCGTTCCTCGGTCGCGACATTGTGGTGCGCGACAGGGACGGCAACGTCGTTTGCAACGTAGGCAAGATAAAAACCATCAGCGAGGAGACGTTCCTTGCCCAGGACTCGACTACCGACCTGAGCCAGAACGAATATGTGCTGTTCAGCAACTCGGGCGTCTATATGCAGATTGTGAGGAAGGGCACAGGCGAAAAGCTCGAAAAGGGCAAGACGGCTCGCGTCATTTGCCGCTTCATCGAATTCAACATCTTGGGGGACAGCATACAACTCCGCAACAACACCAATTACTGGCACCCAAGCCCCGACATCATGAAGATCTCCAACAACTCGGGAACCTTTGTGGCTGATTTCGATAAGGAGATAAACGGTGGCGGCGCTATGTACAACCAATATGGCAGCACCAGCGTGCCAAGCGGATGGCTCATTCCTTTCAGCTATATTCGCATCGGACGACAAGACAGCCCCGAAGATGGCATTGCAAAGGTGCGACTTATCGTGCCACACAGTGAAGGTCACGTCAGTGCCTCGAGCAATGTCTATCCCTGTTTCTACGAGCTCACCTTCCAGAAGATGAGAGACTAAAAGCAATTCATAAATATTAATTCATTATACCTCCATATTCCTTTCTGCCAGTCGCGATGCATCTATTGTGACTTCTACTCCACTACACTTGGGCAGGACTTTATGGCTTCTTACGTCAGAGCCCTCGAAAGGGAGATGCTTCTGCGAAGACATTATATAAAAGGTACGCGCGTACATACTATATATTTAGGGGGCGGGACTCCCAGCCTCTTGCCCGCACATTTGCTTCACGAACTCTTCAATGAAATCGACCGACTTTTCACGATAGAAGCCAATGCGGAGGTAACCATCGAAGCCAATCCCGACGACGTTACGCCCGAATGGCTGAGGAATCTTTCCGGAACACCCGTCAATCGCATCAGCATGGGGGCACAGACGTTCAACGACAAACTCCTGAGTTTTCTTGGGCGCCGCCACAACAGCCAGCAAACAGTTGATGCTGTGAAGGCTTGCAAGGAGGCTGGGCTCACGAACATCAGCCTCGACCTCATCTATGGACTTCCAGGGCAGTCGTTTGAAGATTGGAAACATGATGTGGAACTTGCCCTGAGTCTCGGCATCAAGCATCTTAGCGCCTATTCACTCTCGTATGAGGAAGGAACGCGGCTCGATGCGATGCTGAAACAAGGTCTCGTCAGGGAAGCAGACGAGGAATTGTCGCGACAGATGTACGATTACCTGATGTCCGAAACAAGCAAGGCAGGCTTCCTTCATTATGAAATCTCGAATTTTACTTTGCCCGGATACCACTCCCGTCACAACAGCAGTTATTGGCAAGGTGTTCCCTATCTGGGACTGGGAGCCGGAGCACATTCCTACGACGGCGAGCGTACGAGACGAGCCAACCTGCCAGACATCAAAGCATATATTGAAAGTGTCGAGGGTCGAGAACCAAGAGTCGAGGGGCAAGATGTGCCGCACGAAACAGAGACGCTGAACGATGAATCCCTCTACAACGAGTTTATCATGACACGCCTCAGGACTTCTGCTGGCATTCCGCTTAAGGATCTCTCCCAAGAAGACCGAGATTATTGTCTTTCACAAGCAAAACCACACCTGGAACGCAGCCTTTTATCTATCAAGGACGAGCACCTTTGCCTCACAAAAGAAGGCATATTCACCTCGAATGACATCATAAGCGACATGATGAAATAGGCTTTTATGTTGTTTAACATATTTGTCCGCCCTTGTCATTACAGGAAATAATAGTAACTTTACGCCCAAAATCTGTATTAATCAACATAAACAATAAACGTCATGAAGACTTACAAGACTAATGAGATTAAGAACATTGCCCTTCTTGGCAATGATGGAGCCGGCAAGACGACCTTGACTGAAGCCATGCTCTACGAGGCTGGTGTCATCAAGCGTCGCGGCAGAGTCAGTCAGCACACAACTGTCAGCGACTATTTCCCCGTAGAGCACGAGTACGGCTATTCCGTCTTCAGCACCGTTTGCCACGTAGAATGGAACGGCAAGAAGATTAACTTCATCGACTGCCCTGGCAGTGATGACTTCGCAGGTGCTGCTATCACAGCCCTGAATGTTACCGACACAGCAATCCTGCTGCTCAAGGGAGCTGCAGGCGTTGAGGTAGGTACACAGAACCACTTCCGCTACACAGAGAAGCTGGGCAAGCCCGTCATCTTCCTCGTTAACCAACTCGACGATGAGAACTGCGACTTCGACCAGCTTCTGGAACAGCTCACCAGCATCTACGGCCCGAAAGTTGTGCCCGTTCAGTATCCCATTGAGACAGGCCCGAACTTCAACTCCCTCATCGACGTGCTCCTTATGAAGAAGTACTCATGGGGCCCCGATGGCGGTGCTCCCACCATCGAAGACATTCCTGCCGACCAAATGGATAAGGCTATGGAAATGCATAAGGCACTCATCGAGGCTGCTGCAGAACACGACGAGACACTCATGGAGAAGTTCTTCGAAAGCGAAGACCTGACCGAAGACGAGATGCGCGAAGGCATCCGCAAGGGCTTGGCCAGTCGCGGCATGTTCCCCGTCTTCTGCGTAGATGCAGTGAAGGATATGGGTGTGCGTCGCCTCATGGAATTCCTCGGTAATGTTGTTCCTTTCGTTGACGAGATGCCCAAGGTATTCAACTCTCGCGGCGAGGAGATTGCTCCCAACGCTACAGCTCCAACAAGTCTCTTCTTCTTCAAGACTGCTGTCGAACCTCACATTGGCGAAGTACAGTACTTCAAGGTGATGAGCGGTACGGTCAAGGAAGGCGACGACCTCACCAATGCCGATCGTGGCAGCAAGGAACGTATTGCTCAGATGTTTGTCTGTGCAGGTGCCACCCGTATCAAGGTGGAAGAACTTGTAGCTGGCGACATCGGTTGCAGCGTGAAGCTCAAGGACGTCAAGACTGGCAACACCCTCAACGGCAAGGACTGCGACAACAAGTTCAACTTCATCAAATTCCCCAATGCCAAGTACTCTCGTGCCATCCGTGCCGTCAATGAGAGCGAGACCGAGAAGATGATGAACGCTCTTCAGAAGATGCGTGAGGAAGACCCGACATGGCAAATCGAACAGAGCAAGGAACTCCGTCAGATTCTTGTTCACGGTCAGGGCGAGTTCCACCTCCGCACCCTCAAGTGGCGTATGGAGAACAACGAAAAGATTCAGATTGTCTTCGACGAGCCTAAGATTCCTTATCGCGAAACCATCACAAAGGCTGCACGTGCCGACTATCGTCACAAGAAGCAGTCTGGTGGCGCCGGTCAGTTCGGTGAAGTACATCTCATCGTTGAGCCTTACGTAGAAGGCACTCCCACTCAGGAAGTCTATCGCTTCGGTGGTCAGGAGTTCCGCATCAATGCGAAGAGCGAGGAAACTATCGACCTCGAATGGGGCGGCAAGCTCGTCTTCATCAACAGCGTTGTGGGTGGTGCTATCGACGCACGCTTCATGCCCGCCATCCTGAAGGGTGTAATGCAGCGTATGGAGCAAGGTCCTCTGACAGGTTGCTATGCTCGCGACGTTCGCGTTATCGTTTACGATGGCAAGATGCACCCCGTTGACTCTAACGAACTCTCATTCATGCTTGCTGGTCGTCAGGCCTTTGCCCAAGCCTTCAAGGAGGCCGGTCCAAAGATTCTGGAGCCTATCTACGACGTAGAGGTTCTTGTTCCAAGCGACAAGATGGGTGACGTGATGAGTGACCTGCAGGGACGCCGTGCCATGATTATGGGCATGAGCAGCGAAAGCGGTTACGAGAAGCTTACTGCAAAGGCTCCTCTCAAGGAGATGGCAAGCTACAGCACCGCTCTGAGCAGCCTGACAGGTGGCCGTGCAAGCTTCAACACGAAGTTCGCAAGCTATGAACTCGTTCCTGCTGACGTTCAGCAGAAGCTCATTGCTGAGTACCAAGCAACACTTAAGGAAGATTAAGACACATCCTAATTAACAAAAGGACAACTTAAGTAAACCCTAAATCTTAAATAAGTTAAACGCCAGTGCGAAAGTGCTGGCGTTTTTCTTTATTCTTTAACATAAATGAATACTTTTGCAGTATGAAACGAAGTTACATTTGGCTCATCTGCCTTGTTGTTTGCATAGCATTCATCTCGCTGCTTTACTTGCAGGGACGTTATGCTAAGGAAATGATAAGGATGCGACAAGAACAATTCGACGAGAATGTCTGGCGCAGCCTTGATCAGGCTTCACGTGATTTGGAGAAAGCTGAAACACTACGTTACTTGCAGAAAGTGCTTAACCAGCACGATAACGGAAAAACGAAGATGGTTCATCCAGACAGTCTTCGTATCACGGACTACATACTGCCTCTTGATACACTATCGCTCAGCAGGAGAAGCATGCCACTTGGCTCGCTGACAATGAGCAAATACAATAGACTGGCAGAAACCATCAGCAACTTGCAGAAGCAAGCGCGCGAGGCTCTCATCTATGAACAAGGCGTACTCGACGAGGTAATCTTTGCAGTCATGTACACAGCCAGCGAACAGAGGTTCCAGGACCGACTCAACCCCGCCGTACTGGATGGTTGCCTTAGGAATGCCCTGCAAGCAAACGGCATCACCCTACCCTTCCACTTCATTGTCTATACAAGCGATGGCAGAGAGGTCTATCGATGTGAAGACTACACAGAGGAGGGCATCGACCCGAGCTATCAACAGGCACTCTTCCGTAGTGACCCGATGGGACAGATGGGGACTGTTGTAGTACACTTCCCCGACCAGAAGCAGTTCATCATGGGTGTTGCAAGTTATGTGGCTCCTGCAATGGGCTTTACCATCATCCTGCTCATTACGTCGCTCATCACCATATACCTTGTCGTACGACAGAAGCGCATCAGCGAAATGAAGAATGACTTCGTGCACAACATGACACACGAGTTCAAGACGCCTATCTCGACCATCTCCATCGCTGCGCAAATGCTTGCAGACAAGAGTGTGAACAAGAGTGAAGAGACTTACGAACGTCTGGGCAACGTCATTGACGGCGAGACGCGTCGCCTTCGCTATCAAGTGGAGAAAGTCCTGCAGATGAGCCTCTTCGACAACAACAACATTGCATTGAAGATGCAAGAACTTGATGCAAACGAGATAACAGAGAATGTGGTCGATACATTCTCGCTGAAGGTAACACAAAGCGGCGGTACGCTCGACATGAAGCTCGAAGCCTTCAATCCTTTCATCAACGCTGACGAGATGCACTTCACGAATGTCATCTTCAACCTACTGGACAATGCCTTCAAGTACAGACGCGAGGACGAGCCGCTCGCCATTCAGGTTCGGACGTACAATCAAGGTGAGACACACTTCTGTATCAGCATCTCCGACAATGGCATCGGCATTGGGAAGGACGATTTGAAGCGCATCTTCGACAAGTTCTATCGCGTACATACGGGCGACAAACATAATGTCAAAGGCTTTGGCCTCGGCTTAGCATACGTGCAAAAGATGGTGGAGCTGCACCACGGCACCATCAAGGCCACCAGCGAAATTGGCAAAGGAACTAAATTCACAATAACAATTCCTCTTTCACAAGACTAAACACAATTACTAACTTTTAACTGATAAAACTATGGAACAGAAACTTCACATTTTGCTTTGCGAGGACGAAGAGAGCCTCGGAATGCTTGTTAGAGAGTATCTCGAAGCTAAAGGTTACGACGCTGAACTCTTCCTTGACGGCGAAGCTGGTTATCGCGCCTTCATGAAAAGGAAGTATGACATGTGTCTGCTCGATGTAATGATGCCAAAGATGGACGGCTTTGCTCTGGCAAAGGAGATCCGACTGGTCAATACAGAAGTGCCCATCATCTTCCTTACTGCAAAGAATCTGAAGGAAGACATCCTCGAGGGCTTCAAGCTTGGAGCAGATGACTACCTGACCAAGCCTTTCTCAATGGACGAACTCGTCTATCGTATGGAAGCAATCCTCAGACGCGTAAAGAGCAAGGAGCAGAAGAATATGACACGCTTCCAGCTCGGAAAGTTCATCTTCGACACACAGCGTCAGGTGCTTATACTTGGTGACCAGCAGACCAAGCTGACTACCAAAGAGAGTGAGCTGCTGACGATGCTCTGCGTGCATGTCAACGATGTGCTGGAACGCGACCTTGCGCTCAAAACAATTTGGATGGACGATAATTACTTCAATGCACGTAGCATGGACGTCTATATCACAAAATTGCGCAAGCTCCTCAAGGCAGATCCAGACATTGAAATCAACAACGTACACGGCAGAGGATACCGTCTCATCGTGCCTAACTTGACGCAGGAATAAGTGACCTCAAGGAAATGAGACACGGGTAGTTCGCAAACTTAACGTGCCGAGTTGACAAACTTAACGGTGCCTAATTTGCAAACATGACGTGCCATGTTGACAAAGGCATCACGTCAACACAATAACAACACCGCCTCGAAGAGAAATTTCTTCGAGGCGGTGTTATATTAGCTATGTATTAAATTCACTTAGAATATGTAGCCTACTGTCAAGGCGAAGTTGTGTGTTGTAGAGATCTTCATGTCGCATCCTGTGCCGCTTCTCGGATCAACACCACCTACACTCTTCTCCACTTCATACAAACCAAGCGGGCTGTTATGCTTAGCAAAAGGAATAAAGTCGCACATATAGGAGAGTCCGAAACTGTAATGCTTGTAGAAAGCATTCACGCCAATCTGCCCACCAACCTGCAGCAGCTTGCCTGTATGTCCACGTCCTTCCATCCAGCCGCCATCTTGCTTATACTCCATCAGGCTCTTGTTTTCCTCTGTGACAGTAACGCTTTGAATAACGTCCCTGCCATCAACACTCTCACTATATTCCGTCTGAGTTAGCGTCTGTTTACGTTTCGCAAGGATATTGAATCGAGCGTAAAGACCTACCAGAGGAGCAACCGTCAATCCCTTGACGTTGGCAACATCCCTGAACTGATAGCTGACACTAATAGGAATAGTAAACGTGACAGCATTTACTCTGTATTTATACTCGTTAACCACACCTTCGCCTGTATTCATACGGTGTGTCACGGTATTACCTGTGGTACTTCCCGTTTCCCAAGCCAGACTTCCGCCCAGTTCCAGATAGAGGGGGAAACGCTTTGCAATACTAAAGTCACCCATCCAACCAAGGCTTAGGCCCTTCAGGAAATACTTCTCGCTTGCAGGCACTCTGGCTGGACGTGTCTCACAGTTATTTATATATTTAGCATTGGTACCGACAAAGCCGAGCTGTACACGATGGAAGAACTTCCCATCGCTTGGATTAGTTGGGACAACAACTTCTGCCACTTCATCCTCTGCAACGGCATCCAATTCTTCATCATCCTGAGCAAACGCACCAAGACTCACGCTTAACAGCATTGCTGCGGGCAATATTTTCAATAAGTTCATAACGTGTATGTATTAGTTTTTGTTTATTTCTTCCTGCAAATTTATTCTTTATTATTATAACTTCCAAACATTTTTTGCAATAATTTAACATCGCAAGGCAAATTAGCCTACTTTCCTGCACATTTTGCTCAATTTTCGACACGTTTCATCTCAATAACCTGCGAACAATAGGCAATAACGGCTGGTCTGTGTGTAACACAAATGACAGTTTGGCCAGCATCACGATTACTAAGGTTCTTTAAGAGTTGCTGTTCTGTTTGCATATCAAGTGCACTTGTCGCTTCATCGAGCAACAAGACCGAACCTTTACGCAACAGCGCGCGGGCAATGGCAATACGCTGTGCCTGGCCTTCGCTAAGGCCTGCTCCAAGCTCTCCACAAATAGCATCCAGACCATCTGGGCGATCCATCACGAAACCTGCGCAAGCCGTCTCAAGAGCCTCACGCATATCACTTTCTGTCGCATCAGGATTGCCAAGCAGAAGGTTCTCACGAATAGTACCGCTGAACAGAGTGTTTCCCTGCGGAACATAAACAAGATTGTTGCGCGTTCGAGGAGAAACCACAACTGCCTTCGTCTCGTCATACATTTCAATCAGTCCATCATTGGGCTTAAGCAAAGCAAGGATAAGCCGTATGAGTGTTGTCTTTCCCGCACCTGTTTCACCAAGGATGGCTGTTGTGGAGCCCTTGGGGAAGTTGCAGGAGAAATGACTCAAGATGGCGCGTCCATTTTCTTTATAATGGAAGGAGACGTCCGAAACCCGCACACCTGCACCTTCCCTGAAAGTAATAGGATTGGCATCATCTTCCAAAGGCATCTCCTCGAGTTCCATAAGACGTTCGCTTGCAGTCAGAGTGCTGATGAGAACAGGAATGAAGCGAGTCATATCACGGAATGGTCCCTGTATCTGTCCAACAAGTTGGATGAAGGCAATCATCATTCCATAGGTGATGATACCTGCCTGTAAACTGTTCACGCCCCAAAGGAATGTGACCAAATAACCTGTTCCGAAACCTATGCTGAGTAATGTGGAAGAAGAACTGCTAAAGACTGCTCTATGACGGACATGCTGGCGAAGCGTGCTCTGCGTCTGTTCCAACTTCTCGATCATTGTTCCTGTTCGCTCCAATGTCTTGAGGATAGCACGATGCTGAATGCTTTCCTGAAGGATGCTTTGCACTTTACTTTCCGTAGAACGGATGTCGCGAGTGATGGTTCGCATCTTGCGAACATATACTTTACTAAGAATAAGGAAGCAAGGCACAATGCATATAATCAAGCAAGCCAAACGCCCGTCCATGTGGAAGAGATAGAGGAAGGCTCCAACGAAACGATACGACACCTCAAGCAAAGCAGGGAACGTCTCCGTGATGCATGACGTCAAATCCCGCACATCCTGTTCCATTCGGTTCAGGGTGTCACCGCTATGACGGTCTTCCTGACCGTTCCATTCGCTTTTCAGGAGATGCGAGAACAAGCGTTGCTGCAATATGTTCAGGGAACGAACGCCAAGCAATGCACTCACCCATTTGCGGGCAAACCCCAGCAGAATCTTGCTGACCATTATGACAACAAGAGCGTATGCTGCCACGCGAAGACTGCCTTCAGCCCGATTTGTAGCAATATCTATCGTCCACTTCGTGGCATATATGAATGCAAAGTCAAGGGTAACAGACAGGATGCCAATGAGAGCATTGAGCAACGCCTGCAGCCGCAATCCACGAGAGGAACGCCAAAGCCAACGGAAAAGGTCGCGAATGGATGTTGTCATAATGTACAACGATTAATGGTTTCTCGTGTCGCTACCCCAAAGGAGTTTGCTACGCAATGTATGCAGGAACGTCGTCTCTGGACGTTTCAGTACAACAACTTGATAGGGAGCCTTGCGAATAACTAACTTAGTCGAGTCCTGACAAGATTCGCTGCGGCCATCGATTGCCACAAGGAAGTTATGGCTGCGACTCTCTACTGTCAACGTTATCTCCAAATCATCAGGCAAAGTTAAGGGTCGAACGGTAAGTCCATGAGGTGCAACAGGAACAAGGCCAAGATTCTGGCTGCCTGGCAGAATTACTGGTCCGCCAACGCTTAGTGCATAACCTGTGCTGCCTGTTGGCGTATTGACGATAAGGCCATCAGCTTGATAGGTGGTAAGGTATTCACCACCAAGGTCAACACGGATGCTTATCATGCTGCTATTGTCACGCTTGAGTACTGCAACCTCATTGAGGGCAAAAGGATAACCTTGCATCTGTCCTTCGGAACATTCAACCTGAAGCACGTTACATTTCTCTTTGCGCAGCAGATCGTCTTGCAGATGCTTGAGGGTTTCCGAAATATCATCGAGCGAGAAGTCAGCAAGGAAGCCAAGACGGCCTGTATTGATTCCAAGAATAGGAATCTGCTTGTCTCCCACCCTCATTGCAGTTGTGAGGAAAGTGCCGTCACCCCCCATGCTTACTGCAAAGTCAGCCTCAAAGGAATCGTTTGTAATAAGTTGATGAGCAGGAACTGCAATATGCATATCCTCACTGAGATATTCAAAGAACGGACGGTCAATAAGGGGAACAATACCGAAAGCTGTCAATGCGTCGAAGAGTTTCTGCACTGCCTCACACTTCTTTGGCTGGTAAGTATTCCCAAAGATTGCACATCTTTTTGCCTTTTCCATAAATAAATTCGCTTTAGGGTGGCAAAGTTAAGGTTTTTTTCCTAACTTTGCAAAACAGAAACCCCTAATATATAATAAAGGTATGATTTATGTCTTTTTAGCTACAGGTTTCGAGGATATCGAAGCCATTGCACCGGTTGATATCATACGTCGTGCCGGATTGGAAGTGCAGACTGTGTCTATCACAGGTGAACGAGTTGTAATGAGTGCTCATGGCGTTGGTATCATGGCCGACCTGCTTCTTTCAGAAGTTGACTTCTCCAAGGCAAAGATGCTTGTTCTTCCTGGTGGACTGCCTGGCGCAACGAATCTTGATGCATGCAAGCCCTTGACAGATGCCATCAAGCAGCACCACGATGCAGGAGGTGCCATTGCAGCAATCTGTGCAGCACCCTTGGTATTTGGTCATTTGGGGCTGCTCGAAGGACGTCGTGCCACGTGCTATCCAGGCTTCGATTCAGAACTGCGAGGAGCCGACTACACCGCTGCAATTGTGGAACAAGACGGCAACATCATCACAGGCAAAGGTCCTGGAGCTGCATTTGAGTTTGGCTATACGATTGTTGACTTCTTCCTTGGTGAAGGAGCATCACAGCCTTTACGCCAAGGCATGATATATCAGGAATTGGTAGAGGGATGAAGGCATATGCAATCATCGTAGCTGGTGGCAAGGGACTTCGCATGGGTGGAGAGGTGCCAAAGCAGTTCCTGCCTATTAACGGGAAACCCATCTTGATGCACACCATAGAGGCTTTCCGCAAGGGCCTCAACGGCATTGAGATTATCCTGGTATTGCCTGCCGACCAACATGAATACTGGCAAAAGTTGTGCCAGGATTATAACTTCTGTTCTCCAGAATTGATTGCGAAGGGAGGCGAGACACGTTTCCATAGCGTCAAGAATGGTTTAGCGCTTTTGCCTGATGATGAAGATGCAGTGGTTGGCATACACGATGGTGTGCGGCCTTTCGTATCTAAAGAAACCATTCAACGTTGCTATGCAGCAGCAGCCGGAGGAAGGGCTGTTGTGCCTGTAGTGCCTGTAGTCGAGACAATACGGCAAATCCTTCCGGACGGCAAGAGCATTACGAGACCTCGCGACGAGTATCGGTTGGTTCAGACGCCACAAACGTTCCCTCTCGTCATGTTAAAGAAGGCATACGAGCAGCCTTATTCAGAAACCTTCACCGATGATGCCTCTGTTGTTGAAGCGATGGGCGAAGAGATTCTTATGGTAGAGGGCAATAGGGAAAACATTAAGATTACAACGCCGAGTGACCTTAAATAAATGGAAGACCTGAAGCAACAAGCCATCACCTACATTCCAGGCATTGGCCCATCGAGGGCTAAGACTCTGGAAGCCGAGCTGGGCATCAAGACCTGGCACGACTTGTTGTACACCTTCCCCTACAAGCACATCGACCGCAGCCGCCTTTATAAGATAAAAGAACTGACCACCGAGATGCCTTTCGTACAGGTCTTGGGTCAGTTCCTCAGTTTCGAGGAGGCAGGACAGGGACGTAAGCACCACCTGACAGGCCACTTCTGGGACGGTGAGATGTTCCTTGACGTCACTTGGTTCCATGGAATCCGATTCATCAAGCAAAGTGTCAAGCTGCGCAGGGACTATATCCTCTTTGGCCGCCCAGGTGTTTACGGAGGCCGCTTGAGCGTCATCCACCCCGACCTCGACAAGCCAGAATCCATGACGCTCAGCAAGATGAGCATGCAGCCCTACTACTCCACGACAGAACGCATGAAGAAGGCTGGCATGACATCGCGTTCCATGGAAAACTTCACCAGCGCACTCTTCAGCAAACTCACTTGGACATTGCCGGAGACTTTGCCGCAGTATCTCATAGAGAAACTGCACCTCATGCCGCTCGATAAGGCGCTTCGGGCTGCCCACTACCCTACCACCGCTGACGAACTGGCTGCAGCAAACATGCGACTGAAGTTCGAGGAGTTGTTCTTCATCCAACTCGTCATCATGTCCTATGCCCGCAAACGTCAGCAGGAACGTGTGGGCAGACGATTCACTCGAATAGGCGATGCCTTCAACACCTTCTTCCATCATTACTTGCCCTTCCCGTTGACAGAGGCACAGAAACGCGTCATCCGTGAGATGCATGCCGACATGAGCAGCGGGCACCAGATGAATCGGTTGCTGCAAGGCGATGTCGGGAGCGGCAAGACGCTTGTGGCGCTTATGGTGATGCTCATTGCCATCGACAACGGCTGCCAGGCCTGCATCATGGCCCCCACCGAGATTCTTGCCGAGCAACACTTGCAGACGTTCCATAATTTCCTGAAAGACATGCCAGTTCGTGTCGAGTTGCTGACGGGAAACGTCAAGGGTAAACGACGCAAAGCTATAGAAGAAGGGCTGCTGGACGGCAGCGTAAACATCCTGATTGGCACGCATGCAGTCATCGAGGACAATGTCCAGTTCCGTAGTCTCGGCTTAGTTATCATTGACGAACAGCATCGTTTCGGAGTAGCACAACGCGCCAAACTTTGGAGCAAAAGCGAGACGAGTCCGCATGTCCTGGTCATGACAGCAACCCCCATCCCACGCACCCTCGCCATGACTGTCTATGGTGACCTTGATGTCTCTATCATCGATGAACTGCCGCCTGGACGCAAGCCTGTCCGCACGATGCACATATACGACAATCAGCCCGAACAGCTCTACCGAGGTGTCATCCGAGAGATTGAGGCAGGGCATCAGGTCTATTTCGTCTTCCCCCTGGTGAAGGAGAGCGAGAAACTTGACCTGAAGAATGTGCAGGACGAGTTCATCCACCTTCAGGAGATATTCCCTCAGTACCGCATCAGCATGGTACACGGAAAGATGAAACCCAGCGAGAAGGACGTCGAGATGCAGAAGTTCGTGTCGGGCGAGACACAGATTCTCGTCGCCACTACCGTAATCGAGGTCGGTGTGAACGTGCCCAACGCCTCGGTCATGATAATCCAGAATGCTGAGCGCTTTGGGCTCTCACAACTTCATCAGCTTCGCGGCCGTGTGGGTAGGGGTGCAGAACAATCATACTGCATACTTGTGTCAAACTACAAACTGTCTGCCGAAACGCGCAAACGACTGCAGATAATGACAGAGACGAACGACGGATTCGAGATTGCGGAAGCCGACCTCAGGTTACGTGGCCCGGGAGACTTGGAGGGAACACAGCAGAGCGGCATCGCCTTTAACCTCAGGCTGGCCAACCTCGGTCGCGACGGACAACTCGTTCAGCTTGCCCGCGACACCGCCTCCTTTGTCCTTGATGCCGACCCTGAGCTGCAGGCGCAGGACAACACCCTGCTCCGTCGCCACCTGCAGGAACTCAAAAAAGAGCACCGTGACTGGAGCCAGATTTCATAGCCTCCTTTCACATATCCATAAACACATGCTAATACCTTTAATGATGCCCTATAGGGGAACAACAAACACCCTATAGGGGAATGAACAACGCCCTATAGGGGAATGGCAAACGCCCTATAGGGGAATGGCCCATCCCCCTGCATGCATATAATAATCCCCCTGCGGAACTGAACCGCAGGGGGATTTGTTATTCCTTTGTCACCCTTGCTCCGAAGAGAAGGGAATAGGCGTTTACTGTGCAGCCATAATAATCAGAATAGACTGATAGTCGGTGAAGTCAACCTTACCATTATGATCAACATCTGCATTAGCATCATACTCTTCGTTTGCCATAATGGTCAGGATACTCTGCGCATCAGTAAAATTAACTACGCTATCATCGTTGACATCACCCTTCATTCTGCCTACACGCACAGTACCATGATTCATGTCGAAAGTAATAAGGTAATCGTGAGCATCACCCTCTACACTCTCGTCCCAGTTCATGTACCACTTGCGGTCCACTCCGCGAATCAGGTCAGCCATAGTCACGCCGTCTTCGAGGATAAGCTTGTTCTCTTCGTTGCCATAACGACCTTCGTTCCATCCGCCACGGGTAGCAGTAGAGTGTTCGATAGAGGCCGTATTTGAACGGCAAGAGAAGATGGTGAAGTTGGGATACATGTTCTCTTGGTCATCTCTGTAGAAAGTAACGATACCAGAATAGATGCCATTGCCCTTATGAGCCAAAGGCGCCATCTCATCGTTCTTCCAACGGTGCTGCTGGCCATTGACGTTAAGGATGGAACCTACGACATAGACGTTATCGTGCCAGGGATATTCACCAACAAGGTCGAATACGATGCTGCTGTCAGCAGGATTATAGGTAACCTTATACTGGCCACCGATTGTCTGGAAGTCATTGTGGTTGTCGTTGTTGTCGAGAATCATCTTAAAGGTATTGGTAGCTGGTGTGATGAAGCGACGCGAAGCGAACTTGCACTCGTAGCGCTCTTCCATACGGCTTACATAGATACCTGCACGGGCATTGGCATTAGCCAAGTTAGCACGGTTCTGCACAATAACACCAGTAGCAACGAATGTACCATCTTCCTGCAAAGTCATGGGATAGTAGGTACTGTTCTGGCCATAAGTCAACTCATTGCCTTCGGAATCCATCAGGTCGCCCTGAACATAATAGCCGCCACCAATAGCAGGATCATTCAGGATAGACTCGCGATATTCGCGTGCCTCTTCGTCAGTAAGATCACCACTCATATAATGATCACTGATTTCATCTGCTACAGACTGGTATGCATCGCTGAGAGTTGGATCTGTTTCCTGTAGCTCTGTAACCTTATTATAACAATATTCGCTCAAGTCCACAAGTGCCTGATATGCATCATAGCTTTCCTCGATGGTATTGAATTCATCGTTAAGCTTCTTAATGGCAGCCAACTTATCCTCTATAGATGCTTCACCAGAAGAAACGGCTGCATTAGCCTCTGCAATGTATTCATCAAGGTTATCAATGTGGCTCTGGCTGTAGAACATTACCCATTGCTCATCGCGAGCATATTTGAGGGCATCCAGACGCTTTTCGAAGTTCTGCATCATAGCTCCGAGTACCTCATCAGAGTAACCACGATAAGTTAGTTTGAACTTACCCCACATGGTAATGCAGCCTTCGTACCAGGGCTTGCCGGTGTTGCGGATGCCAAGACGAAGCTCGCCGCCCTGAACAAAACCGTACACTTTATTGACATAGCGACCACCACTAAATGCAAAGCTAACTGCCTGACGCTGTTCGGGCACATAGCCATAACCCGTATCGAAGTCCTGAGAAGATGTGCTCTCACCATTATGAGGAGCATCGGGATCGTTAGTCGCATCGAAGCGGCAGTTCACACCATTGACAGCATCTTCATAGAGAACTTGGCCTGCATAAATGTTCATAACAGGCGTATAGAAGTCATTGATGAAGAGGTCAGCAGGCACATAGTCGCCGCCTTCGAAGTCGCTGTTACAATTCTTGTTACGTCCATCTGGGCCCGGACGGTAGAGGGCAGGAGCCTCCAGCTCATAAATGCCGTCGGGAATGTCGGCCACAATATACTGAGATACATTGAAAGCTGTATTCCATGTGCCGGCAACAGGATAGATGTCCTTGAAACCTGTGTTAGAGCTGAAGTTGCTGCCGTCTGAGCTCTGGAATGTGATTTGTGTCTCCCAATCCTTGAAGTTACCATCTTCGGAGAAGGCAGCGTTCTTGATGATGTTGCTTACATCGGAACCAACACTGATACTCGTCATAATGGCATCATTATACAGAGACCTTGCGAAGGCAATCTCCTCCGTCAGTTCTTCTTCGCTGAGCAGACGTTCATTAAGGATGTAGAGGAATGTGCCATGAGGCAGTTCATCACTTTCATCCTCGACGCGATTAAGATACTTATCAAGCAAGTCAGTAGCTGCGCCATTGAGGTCTGTGCGCTCTGCACGCTCAGCAGCAATAGCCTCTATTGCAGATTGGAATGCCTCGTAAGCAAGGTGGCTCCTACGAATAAGGTTTGGAGTGCGAGCCAACACATCAGCAATATCCATAATCTGCTCAAGAGTCGTTGCATTTGTAATGGCGCTTGAGGCTTCTTCATATGCTTCCTTCAGGGAAACCTGAGGCTCGAGTCCTTCAAGTTCTTCCTGAATAGCAGCAATTTGCTGTTCACGAATGAGGCTGATGTCACCTTCCTCCAACTTGTCCAAACGCCAACTGTCCCATACTGTCCAGTTGCCGTAGAGGTAAAGACTGTTCTCAACACCAACATTTACACTATCCTCTGCACTCTCAATTGCAAAGTAGATAGGCTCGTTCCAATAGAGGCCACGAGCAAAGTACTTCATGCAGGCAGTACGAGAATTGGGCACCCAAGCGTCAGTCTCTTCGCTGTAGTTCTCTGTTTCACCTACACGGTCCTTCTGACGACCTTCGGTAATATCCATGAATCGATTGGCAATCTTCTTGCCATTGACTTCTGCGAAGTACTGGCTGCTGTGATAGAGAGGTGCATAATCTTCGCTAAGTTCGCCTGTTGCATATGCATTATGCTCTGCGTTACCCCACTGAACTACGCGACTCAAGCCTTGAACACGAAGGCGATAGATACCAGGCTCAAGGTTCTTGATGGTCTGGTAGCTCTCGAACCATGAAGAGTTCCAGTGCTCAACAACACTGCTTTGGAAAGCGAGGTTGCTGCCGTCGCCGCCATTATGTGTTGTGTAGCCAGTGTTCACATCGTGGTCAGCATTGGGGAAGACATCCAGGAATGGGAAGTCGGGGTCTTGATGATGACAGATAGAACAGAAGCCATCGACATACTGATGGCTGGGAATGCTAGAGCCTTGAGTATTTGAATAGCTTGCCTCGGAAGGATCGTATGTACCGTCGCAACGCATCTCTGCAACAACATATACCTGCTTGCCACCTGGCATGAATGATGGTATTGACTCAGGATCATCGAGGTCCTGGAACCACTGGATGTTCTCCTGGTCGCCGTTGAGCTTGTAGCAGAGTGCGCCGCTATATACCTCGTCTTCATCAATGACAGTTGCCTGAAGAGGAGTACCATAGACGCTGTAGCAATTGGTGAAGGTTGCGTTATCAAAGCGAGCAAGATACTTATTGTCATTCTGCACGCCGCTTACCGTTGCGCTTGACCAGCAATTGGTTATGACGGCACCGCTTTTGCCAAGCCAAGCACTCAGCGCACCATTCTCATTGGTACCTGAAATGAAACCAGTAGAGTAGCAGTTCTTCATGTGGATGATAGCCAGCGAACCAGTGTTACAGCCAAGCACGCCGCCAGCACCATTGGCAGAACAACTGACATCACCTTCGAAGCCAAGATTCTCGAGGAAGATATCGCCAGCAGCTGTTGAGCCACCGATGAAGCCTGCATTGCCTTTAGCATAGATGATACAGGTTGCATCGCCACGAAGATTCTTGACTGTAGCGCCGCCGTTGAGGAAGTTGATGAAGCCAACCCATTCCTCACCTTCGCGCCAGCTCATGTCCATATTGCTGACGGTATGGAAGCCGCCATCGAAGATACCCTTGAAGCCGTGGTCGCGGTCACCGATACCACTGAAGCAAACCTCTGAATCGATAGAATAGTCTGTGAAGTCGAGGTCGCTGTTCAACTTGGCATTTACTTCTACGTTGCCTGCCTTGACGAACTCGGCAAACCAGCATACGTCCATCTCATTGTTCAGTTGATAGAAACCGTCGGCATCCTTCTCGCAGAAGCTGTCGTTAATCTGGCCGCAATTGATGCAATACCATGTGCCTTCGTCGTATTCATGAGGCGGACGTACAGGCTCCACAGGATTGTTCGTATAGGTTCCGCCCTCGACGGGTGTGCCGTCGCAGAGCACTTCGCCTTGCAGATAAACCTGCTTGCTTGTGCTGAAGGGCATGGGGTATTCGTCAGTGCCAAGTGTCTGCCAATAGACTATAGAGCCTGCCAATTGGTTGATGATGTAAGTAAGCTTACCGTTGACGATGTCTTCGGCTGTGAACTCGTGGTCGATGTACTGGAAGTTCTGTTCGTTGCCGCTGATGTCGTAGCAGTTTATGCCCACAGATGCATTGTTTGAGTGACGGAACACGCCTCTTCCGTTGCCATCAATGCCGTTTACCAAGCCTATGTTGATACAGTTCACGACGCGCGTGTTGCCGTTGTCGCCCAGCCAACCGGAGATGCCAGCAGACTCACCAGCGCCAGTGGATGTAATCGTGCCTGTGTTGACACAGTTTGAAATCTTCCAGATAGGATAAGTGCTGGAACTGCCGCCAGTGATACCGCCAGCATTTTTGTTGGGAGTATTGATTTCGGCCTCGTTCACACAGTTCATGATGACAATCTCCTTCTCATTGTTCTGACCAGTACCTGTGATGCCGCCAGTACGCAAGGCGCCAGTAATAGAGCAGCTCTTGTCGATGATGAGATTCTTGATGACGGTGCCCTCACCGCGACTGTTCGGGTTGCCACGAAGGGAGCCGAAGAAGCCTTGCATCTCACTGTTAGGACGATTGATAATCATGTTCTTGATGCGGAAGCCCTGACCGTCGAACGTGCCGTTGTACTTCTTGCCGTTGGTTGGGCCAATAGGCCTGTGCAAGTTCTCGATGTTCTCGAAGTCGATGTCGTTCATCAACTTACAGTTAGGATCGGTGACGCCATTGGCGACCATGTCCGAAATCCACTCCACATTGCCCGCATTGTAGAGCATGTAGAAGCCATCTGCATCCTGCTCAGGAGCCTCGAAGTGAGCGTCACAATCGTCGTGCATCGTACAGATACCGTTCACGTATCCGTGATCATCGGCGAAAGCAGCCGTTCCAACGAGCCACATAAGGGCGAAGATGGCGAGAGAGGTAAACTTTCTCATTGCTTTGTTTTGTTTAGGTTAGTAAATAATTATATATATAATAATGTATATAGGCGTGTGTTGGCAAAAAAGTACATCTACTTTAAAGTATTCCGTCACAAAAGTACAAATAATATTTTTAATATTGACTGTTTTTAACCATTTTTTTTGAATAATAACACTATTTGTACGTTTTTGATGCTCAGAATAGTTAAAAATGGCAATCAAAACGCGATAAACGGACATAGTTTACGTGGATAGATGGTAAACTTAGCGTGCCATCTTCGCAAACTTAACGTGGATAGTTGGCAGACCCTCCAGAGGGCGCTGCTAATTCCCTTATAGGGCGTTTGCCATTCCCCTATAGGGCGTTGACCATTCCCCTATAGGGCGTTGACTATTCCTCTATAGGGCGTTGACAGACGTCATGCTTCGTAATGGACAAAACGAATAAAGCGCCAGACTGTTGTCTGACGCTTTATTTGATGTGGTGTCACCAGGAATCGAACCGGGGACACAAGGATTTTCAGTCCTTTGCTCTACCAACTGAGCTATGACACCATTTTTCAAATGCGAGTGCAAAGGTAAGCCAAAAATCCGAACCCTGCAAGCATTTCCATAAAAAAATGGCAGAAAAAGTGATTTTTTCTCGCTGTTTGTCGCTTTTTTCAACGTTCGACTTTCAACTTTCAATTAAATGTTGTACCTTTGCAGCGGTTTTAGGACCACTCGGAAAGTAGCGCAGTTGGTAGCGTACCACGTTCGGGACGTGGGGGTCGGGAGTTCGAGTCTCCTCTTTCCGACTTGTTAAGTGAAGAATGAAGAGTGAAGAATGAAGGATTTGCTACCGCTCTCATTTTTCACTTTTCACTTTTAAATATACACTTTCTGATGGAGAATTGGTTCGCGATGCGCGTCACATACCGGCGCGAGATGAAGGTCAAGGCCGAGATGGACGCTTTGGGAGTGCCGGCATTTGTACCGATGCGGCGCATCATGCAACGGGGCATCCGCCTCAAAAACACGCTGGAACCAGCCATCCACAACCTTATCTTCATTCATGCAACCGAGGAAAAGATGCAGGCTCTGAAGAAGTCCCGCCCAGAACTGCAGTATATGATGCGGCAAATGAATGGGAAGATGGAGAAAATCATCGTGCCGCAACGGCAGATGGACGACTTTATGAAGGTCTGCACAACGAGTCTCGACTTTGTGGAAATCGTGTCGGCCGAGCAGGTTCGGTTCAAGCCAGGTCAGGAGGTAATGGTGATAAGCGGTCCTCTACAAGGCATTCGAGGGTACTTTCAGCGCGTAGAAGGCCATCGCGCGAAACGCCTCATCGTCACGATTCCCGGAGCATGTTCTGCTACAGTCGAGGTCAAGGCTGAAGACGTGACGGTAATTCCCAATTCATAATTCATAACATATAATGTATAAAGGCTACGCCCAAGGCCTTGCGTGAAACAAGGCGAGGGGATGTATTATGAATTGAGAAATATGGATTCTGTATTGAGTTCAGTGCCTCAACCCTTTGCTTTTATTGATATAAGCCTTTGCTACGCCAAAGCGCAGGAAGAGGTCGAGACGGACAGGAATGTGGTTCTCGTCGTCGGTAACATAGAACGTGATGACTTCCTTCTCCTTTCCTTTGGGATACTCCACAAAGGAGAAGACCAGACAACGATAGGTGACGCCCGTGCTCTTCATCTTGAAGTTATCGCGGCCACGATAGATGAGAGTAATGTCCTCCACCTTGTCCCCACTTGTTAGCGGCACACGAATCTTCTCGCCTTTAGTCATGTTATCCACATCAAAAGAGCGGGCACGTAGCAACAGGCTCATCATATCGTAGATACACTGGGAGCTGTCGTATGTCTTCTCTGTAACAACGCCATTACGGTTCTGGAAACGTTGACGCAGATGGGTTTTCCCGCCAGGATAGGAATACCAGGCTTCGTCCACATAATAGTGCCCGCCTTCATTGGCTCCCTTCTTGTAATAACGCGGCGTCAAGTCTTCCGTGACAATACACTGTATAGTGTCGCGCATCAGGAAGAAGCGGTCCAGGCGAGGACTGGTGCGTGTGATGAGGAAAGCCTTATAGCCAGGCTTGCCTTCCCACCGTGTCTGGGTGACTTTCATCGTAGCAGAACCAGCATTGACCCACACGAACTTCCAGTTAAAGAAGAGGTCGTAGGTCAGTTCCTCGCCAGCATTGAAGGCAGTATTCTCTGCCGAGCACTGAGCGGAAACATGTGCTGCGAAAGAAAAGGCAGCAATCAGAATGATAATATATTTTCTGGTGTTCACTTCTGTTTCTCCTGTTGTTTCTTAAGTTCGCGTTCTTTGTTACGCAACTTGACGTCTTTCTTCTTATCAGGCTTCTGCTTCGTAATTGCCTTAGGTTTCTGCCCGATACGAGGTATTTCAAGCGGAGCCCAATCCTGCTCTACATCCCATTTCGCCTTAACATGAATAGGTTGCGGGAAATAGAAGACACGTTCCGGTTGGCGACCTTTGCCGTATTCGCCGGTATCCCACTCGCCATCCCTGTCGTTATCAACAAAGCAACGCATATAGTATTCTGCAGGCTTCAGGTAGTAGAAGTCGGCTCTCCCGTCTTTCCCTGCAATCTGCTCAGCCACGCACTTATCGCTCTTGTTCAGCAATTGTACAATGATGCGAGCAGTGTCTGGCATGATGACGTGCACGAAAAGCGTACCGTACTCATCCTCGCTCTTTACTGTAAACTCATTCTTAATTGACTTGCAATGGTCACCCATCACGCCAACTATCGCAGCACTGTCAACAACAAATCGATACTGCTTCTTCTGCTCCCATTCCGCATAAAGCGTGTATGACTTAATATCACGATCCGGCAGGAAAAGGAAGGGCTCCGGAACCCAGTTGCTATCCACCTTCTGATAAAAGTGCATGCGTGTCGTATCAACTCTCGCTATAGGTTGCTGGGCCATGTAATGGACATTCTGATTTGGGTCGAGATTGCCTGTCGGCTTCACGGAAATCTCCAAGAATGACTTTTCATACGGGTTATCTTCATGAGCCAAAGGTACCTTCGACTTCTTCAATTGCTTTTCCCTTTGTTTCTTCCATTCCTGAATCTTCTTCTGTTTCTCTCTGTTAATTCTTTCCCAAGTAACCCTCGGTGCTTCCTCATACGTCTCGGTATGGGGACGCAAAACGCCCAACGTATCTGTCTCGAGGAAGGAAATCTCAAACTTCATCGTATCCTCACGATGCGTGAATGCGGTATCCGTTATCCAATAGATTATAGTATCGTTATGCAACGATGCGTCTGCCACAAGACATTTCTCATCGAAGTTGAGTCCTTTTATAACAGGCAATGAGTCAGCAGGAGCAGTAAAGAAGAACTTAATGATGTCGGGGTCTGGACGTTCCATCTTGAGCAGATGCTGATCCTGACCTGCCTCAAGAAACACTTCAAGCACCAAATCGTCGGGATAATAATGGACATAAGGACTGACCAGAATGGAATCGTAGTGGGTCGAGTCTCGCCAAATCGTATCCATACGCACATCCCATTTGCAAGATGTCGTAAAGGTGTCTTGCATGAAGGCTATTCGTTCACTCTTCTGAGAGAAGAGGAAGTTGCCATCCTTATCTTCCAAAGCATACGCAAGATACCTGCCTGGCTTTACGCCTTTAATGCAGAACTGGCCCGAGCCATTAGTTCTTGACACACGACTGAAAGGTTTATTCTTGAGGATGGAGTCGTTAAAAAGAGAATCCAAAGGATAGAGACCAACCAACACGCTCTTCACGGGTTCCAAGTCAGCAGCATTGAGCACAACACCAGACACTTCCATCGTATCAATCGCCTCGCCCGTGCTGAAGCTATACGTATAGTGCCCCATCGGATTGCCCTCGTTGTTGTCAACAATGGCATCGCTGAAGTCGATCGTGTATGTTGTGTTAGCCTGCAAAGAATCATAGAGTGTTATTTTAACACTCTTGCCGTCGGCACGAATATTGGCAGGCTCAATCTGGGGAGGCGACACGATGACCTTCTCGCTGGCATTCTCGAGCTTGATAAATTCATCGAAACGAATACGCATCTTCTTCTCATTTACGCCTACAGAGCGATCTGCCGGATATGATGCTATAACTTTCGGCGGTATCTCATCAAAGATGCCGCCATCGGGAGCCCCGATGCTTGCACAAGCTGCCATAAGCAGCAAGGTCATACCTGCAAATACGTGCTTCGCCTTCATCATGAACTGTGGACTATAAATTATGAACTCACTCGTTGAGTGACAACACTTGCTCTATGATGTCACGATTGTTGCAAAGGCGGGGCACTTTATGTTGTCCGCCAAGTTTGCCTTTTTGTTTGAGCCAGTCATTGAAGACGCCTGGGCGAGCCTTGATGAGTTCAAGTCGTTGAAGCGTAATGTCCTTGTATCGCTTTGCCTCGTAGTCGGAGTTAATCTGTTGGAGGCTCTCGTCGAGAATGCGGGCAAATTCATCTATATTATCAGGCTCGCGACTGAACTCCACGACCCATTGATGACGACACTTTCCGTCGGCATCCATGAAGACTGGCGCCGCAGTATATTCCAGCACTTCGGCTCCTGTCTGCTTGCATGCCTCGGCCAATCCTTTCTCAGCATTATCGACGATGAGTTCCTCGCCAAAAGCATTGATGAAAGACTTCGTTCGACCTGTAATGATGAACTTATAGGGGTCTCGACTGGTGAAGCGAATCATGTCGCCGATGATGTAACGCCAAAGCCCGCTTGATGTGGAGATGACCATCGCATAGTTCTTGCCCGTCTCAACTCCCCAAAGAGGCACAACAGTTGGCTCCTCCTTGTCGAACTCATCCATAGGAATGAACTCATAGAAGACACCGTAATCAATCATCAAACTCATTGCCACATCACTCGGGTCGTCCTGCAAGCCAAAGAAGCCTTCCGAGGCATTGTAAGTCTCCATGTAATGCATGCCGGGCGAGGTAATGAGGCGCTCGTATTGTCCGCGATAAGGCGTAAAGGCAACACCACCATGAAAGAAGACTTCCAGGTTCGGCCATACTTCATTAAGATATTGCTTACCGCTGAGTTCCATGACTCTGTTGAGGACGGAAAGCATCCAAGAAGGCACACCACTCAGATTAGTAACGTTTCGCTTTATGGCTTCCCGTGCGATACGGTCACGCTTCACTTCAAAGTCGCTGAGCAAAGCCGTGGCTTTTTTAGGCACACGAACAAGATTGACAAGCGGATTGATGTTCTCGATAAGGATGGCACTGAGGTCGCCCACGAGACTACCTGGCAAGTTGTAGTTCGAAGCATGACTGCCTCCGAGAATCAATGCTTTGCCATCAAAGATGCGGCTCTTCGGATTGTTGCGCAAGTACCAGACAACGGCATCGGTTCCGCCTGCGTAATGTGTGTCGTGCAAGCCATCACTGCTGACCGGAATAAACTTGCTCTTGTCGTTTGTCGTACCGCTCGACTTCGCATACCACTTCACTTTTCCTGGCCAAAGTACATCCTTCTCTCCATGCCTCATGCGGTCGATGTAGCCTTTCAGTTCTTCGTAAGTGTTGAGAGGTGTTTGCTGGGCAAAGTCCTCATAGCTGAGGTTCTTGTCGAAACCGTGTGCCTTACCCCATTCCGTCTCTGCGGCTTTGCCAAGCAGACGTTTTAGGACACCTCTTTGCAACGCCTCTGCCTCTGTCTGATAAAGGTCGAGTTTGTGGAGGCGAGGAGTGAAGATGGGACGTATGATATTAGTCAGCGACATATTTACTGTTTACTATTTACTATTTCGTCATGCAACTTTCGGTCGTGCTTGAGGCGATGCAGGGCATTACGGCTTGCTTTCTGATGGCTTTCCTTCTTCGAATAACCTTTGCCGCGAGCACATTCGTGCCCATTGATGACCACCTTTGTGTTGAAGAGTGGCGAACCGTCTTCTGTCTTTGTTTCGTCGAGCAAGATGTATTCGAGAGAGACCTTATGTTTCTGACACCACTCCAGCAGTTTACTCTTGAAGTTAACCTCCTGATAAGCCAGCTTGTCGATGTCTATGAGGCGGTGCATTATCTTCTTACGGATGAAGGTCTTGCAATGTCCATAGCCCCTATCGAGATAGATGGCACCGATTAGGGCCTCGAAAGCGTTGCCGGCAAGGTAGCTGTTATGAGTCTTGTTGTGTTCGTTCTGGCGGATAAGCTTGTCGAGTCCTATCTCCGTTGCGAGCCTTCCGAGCGACTCTCGCTGCACAATCTTGCTTCTTGTATTGGTGAGGAAGCCTTCTCGCTTCTTTGGAAAGTGGTGGAAGACTATCTCACCTACAACGGCATCGAGCACAGCATCACCAAGAAACTCGAGCCGCTCGTTGTTGAGGGGCGAGCCGCTCTTGGCATGAGCAAGCATCGACTTATGCATCAAGGCTTCCTGATAGAGGCTTATCTTGTGCGGATAGAAGCCCAGCATATCACGAAAAGCGCGACAAAGTTCCCTATCCTTGCGGAAGGGTAACCTTATCGCGTCTATCAGGTTTTCGGCTGACACGGCCTTATCCTGCGTACTTCTTAAAGATAACGCAGGCGTTATGACCTCCGAAGCCAAAGGTGTTGCTCAGGGCAGCCCTTACGGTGCGCTTCTGTGCCTGGCCGAAGGTGAAGTTCAACTTATAGTCAATCTCGGGGTCTTCGTCGCCGTCTTCATGATTGATGGTAGGCGGAACGATGTCCTCCTTGACTGCCATCACGCTAGCCATAGCCTCAATTGCTCCAGCTGCACCAAGCAGATGACCTGTCATCGACTTTGTGCTACTGATGTTGAGGTCGTAAGCATGTTGGCCAAATACAGCAAGGATGGCCTTACATTCGCTGATGTCACCGACGGGAGTCGATGTGCCGTGCACATTGATGTAGTCGATATCAGCAGGCTTCATGCCAGCATCGTCGAGCGCGTTCTCCATGACGAGTTTTGCGCCAAGACCTTCTGGGTGCGATGCTGTGATGTGGTGAGCGTCGGCACTCATGCCTGCGCCTGCCATCTCTGCATATATCTTCGCACCGCGAGCCTTTGCATGCTCCAGTTCTTCAAGCACGAGGACTGCACTGCCTTCTGCCATCACGAAGCCGTCGCGACTTGCACTGAAGGGACGACTTGCCTTTTGAGGTTCGTCGTTGCGAGTGCTGAGGGCGTGCATAGCTGTGAAGCCACCCACACCAGCAGCCGTGATTGCTGCTTCAGCACCTCCACTTACGATGACGTCAGCCTTACCCAAACGGATGAGGTTGAAAGCGTCGGCAAGCGCGTTGGTCGAAGATGCACAAGCACTCGAAGTGATGTAGTTGGGGCCGTGGAAGCCGTACTTGATGCTGATGTGGCCGGCACAGATGTCGGCTATCATCTTGGGCACGAAGAAAGGATTGTACTTAGGACCAATCGTGTCGGCAGTCTTAGCATATGCCGTCACTTCTTCCTCGTAGGTCTTCATGCCGCCGATGCCGACACCAAAGATGACGCCAACACGGTTCTTATCGACCTTCTCTAAGTCCATAGCGCTGTCTTCTACAGCCATAACGGCTGCAGAGTATGCATATTGGCAATAGGGGTCCATCTTGCGAGCCTCTTTCCTGTCGATGAATTGCTCAGGATTGAAGTCCTTTACCTCGCAAGCGAACTGTGCCTTGAACTTGGATGCATCGAAATGTGTGATAGGTGCAGCACCACTCACACCATTAAGCATGTTCTGCCACGTCTCGGCAGCAGTGTTACCTAACGGAGTGACGGCACCAATACCTGTCACTACAACTCTTCTTAATTCCATTTAATAACTGATAGGGATTAATGATTACGGATTAAAGATTAAAGTTTTGATGTGCTGCCATCGAAAGACAGCATAAAACTTTAATCCTTAATCTTTATTCTTTAATCCTAAAATTACTTGTTTGCTTCGATGAATGCGATGGCATCAGCAACGGTAGAGATCTTCTCTGCCTTGTCGTCGGGAATAGTGATCTCGAATGCCTTCTCGAACTCCATAATCAACTCTACAGTGTCCAGAGAGTCTGCACCAAGGTCGTTTGTGAATGATGCTTCGGGAGTAACGTCTGCCTCATCAACACCCAACTTATCAACAATAATCTCTTTTACTTTTGCTTCAATTTCTGACATAACTTTGTTTATTTACAATTTAACAATTTACGATTTACTATTTTTCTCTCTCCCTCAAGAAAGTTAATGAGGGAATGCTTCTTTTTTATTTCGCGGTGCAAAGTAAAGGTATTTTGCGCAATTATGCAACTTTTAGGGCTAAAAACATACTGAATTATGCACATTTTAACTTTTTTTGTGCACAAGTAAGGTATAATGAGCAATAATAAAAGGCAGATTATTACACATTATAAATTATATTATAATGACACGAGGAGGCATCTTTCAGGCTCTTTTTGAAGAAGGAACTGCGGGGAGATGTCAAACATCACTCAGGTAACTGGCGAACTTAACGTGCCATGTTGGCGAAGTTTACGTGTGAAGTTGGAAGAGTCCCTTTGCCACGATTATTCCAGGAGCATTTCTTTCGACCCCATCAAATATTTTTCAATTTTCAATTTTCAATTTTCAATTTTATTTCGTACCTTTGCCCTCACTATGCCACAATTTGCCGACGTCATACTTCCTTTGCCTTTGCAAAGTGCCTTCACCTATGCTTTGCCGCCTGAAATGGCCCAACAAACGCAGGTTGGAAGCCGAGTGATTGTGCCGTTTGGAAACAGGAAGTTCTACACAGCGATTGTGGTTCGCCTCCACGATGAGAAGCCTCCCTACCCCACCAAACCTATCTCAGAACTGCTCGACGCAAATCCTATTATCTTGCCTGAGCAACTGCGTTTGTGGAAATGGCTTGCCGATTACTACCTTTGTAGTCTTGGCGATGTTTTCAAGGCTGCCTTACCTTCTGGTTTGAAGCTGGAGAGCGAGAGCACTATCCTGCTGAACGAGGACTGGGAAGCTTTGTCGCCTCTCTCGCCAAACGAGGAAAAGATATGGCGAGCACTTGGCATAAAGGCTGAACAAACTTTGCTGAGTTTGCAGAAAGATACCGGCATCAAGAGCATCCTACCTGCTGTCAAAAGCCTTTTAGAAAAGGGAGCTGTAAGGATGAAGGAGGAAATACGTCGCACTTATAAACCCAAGACCGTGACTTGTGTGCGGCTTGCTGAAGCCTACCACGACGAAGCTCGTTTACATGAAGCATTTGACAGCCTGCATCGCTCCCCTCGGCAAGAGGCTTTGCTGGCTTGTTTTCTTGGGCTCGAAACTCCCATCGAAAAGCAAAGACTGCTGCAAGAAGCGAACTGCTCGGACGCCATCCTGCGCGAACTTTGCCAGAAAGGTATTCTCGAAACATTTGCAAAGCCTATCGAAAGAGTACATATTAAGGGGCAACAAGATGAGAGAGAAGGGACTCCCTCGCCCTTGACTCCCGCTCAACAAAAGGCAATGGAGGGCATCGAGGAGCAATGGAAGAAACATAATATCTGTCTGCTTCACGGCGTAACTAGCAGCGGTAAGACGGAAATCTACATCCATCTCATGCAGAAGGCAATCGAAGAGGGAAAGCAAGTTCTGTTCATGTTGCCTGAGATTGTCTTGACAGCACAGCTGACGGAACGGCTTCGCCGCGTCTTCGGCTCTCGGATGGGCGTCTATCACTCCCGCTATCCCGACAATGAGAGGGTCGAACTCTACCAGAAAATGCTGAGCGACAAACCCTACGACATCGTGGTTGGTGTACGCAGCAGCCTCTTCCTTCCTTTCCGGAACCTGGGCCTTCTCATCATCGACGAAGAGCATGAAACATCTTTCAAACAACAAGACCCCGCGCCCCGCTATCACGCTCGTAACGCAGCTCTTATGCTTGCAAAACAAGCTGGAGCGAAAGCCTTGTTGGGTTCTGCCACACCAAGCCTGGAATCGTACCACAACGCCCTCATCGGCAAGTATGGTCTCGTCACTTTGAAGACGCGTTTTGCTGGGCTGAACTTGCCGAATATCGAGGTCATCGATGTGCAGGAAATGCGAAGGAAAAAGTTGATGAGCAGCTTCTTCTCGCCTCAGCTGTTGGGACGCATACGCAAGGCTCTGGAGCAAAAGCAGCAGGTCATTCTCTTCCAAAACCGACGTGGCTATGCTCCCGTCCTTGAGTGCAAGTCTTGCGGATGGACGCCTCGTTGCCAGAGTTGCGACGTCAGCCTGACTGTTCATCGCGGTTTCAGGCAAATGGTTTGCCATTATTGCGGCAAGACTTACAACATTCCTCAGATGTGTCCGAACTGCGAAAGCAACGAACTGTCCAGCCGAGGTTACGGAACGGAACGCATCGAAGAACAGTTGCAAGCCATCCTGCCGGAAGCGCGTATTGCGCGAATGGACCTCGACACAACGCGTTCGCGGCAGAACTACGAACAGATCCTGCACGACTTCGAGGAGGGAAAGACAGACATCCTTATCGGCACGCAAATGGTGACGAAGGGTCTCGACTTCGACCGCGTCAGCCTGGTTGGCATCCTTTCCGCCGATACGATGCTCGCCCAACCTGATTTTCGCAGTTATGAAAGAGCTTTCCAACTAATGGAGCAAGTTGCAGGCAGAGCAGGCAGGAAAGGTTCCGTAGGTCATGTTGTGCTACAAACTCGTGATGCGGGAAATGCGATTGTTCAGCAAGTGGTGAATCACGACTATGAAGGCATGTATGCCGAGCAGGCTGAGGAGCGTGAATTGTTCCGTTATCCGCCCTTCTGCCGCGTCATCTTCATTTACTTGAAGCATCGCGACGAAAAGGTCGTGGAGCGTCTTTCTGCAGACTTTGCGCAGCTGCTGAGGCAAGTCTTCGGCGAGCGTGTGCTTGGTCCCGACACACCTCCCGTCGGTCGCGTCCAGCAGATGCACATCCGCAAGCTGATTCTGAAGATGGAGTTGTCGGCTCCGATGTCAGCCGTTCGCGAGCGCCTCCATGTCCTTCAAAGCCAAATCCTCGCAATGCCTCAGTATCGCTCTGCACAGATATATTATGATGTAGATTAATCAAGAATCATAAGCTATGGAACAAGGCAAGGAAGGTTCTTCACCTGGTTCGAGGAAGAAGCGAGGAAAGATTGAAAATTAAAGATTGAAGATTAAAACCTGAATAAGTAATTTGCGTTTTCAAATTTATTTTGTAAATTTGTGCCCTGAAACGATAATCTACAAGACATATGTTTTCCGGAATAATTGAAAGTATGGCGCGAGTGGTCGCCATCGAGCATGAACAAGATAATGTACATCTGACCCTCACCTGTCCCTTCGTTGAGGAACTTAGCATCGACCAAAGCATCGCCCACAACGGCGTTTGCCTGACAGTCGTGCGCCTCGAAGGCAACACATATACCGTCACCGCTATGCGCGAGACTTTGGAGCGCAGCAACCTCGGATTGCTCAAGGTGGGCGACGAAGTGAACGTGGAGCGCTCGATGCTGATGAACGGCCGACTTGACGGCCATATCGTGCAAGGACACGTTGACCAGACTGCAGTTTGCATTGCCGTCGAGGATCAGCAGGGCAGCCATCAATACACCTTCAAATACGAGAGCACGAAGGAGATGGTCAAGCACGGCTATTTCACCGTCGATAAGGGAAGCGTGACCGTCAACGGCGTGAGCCTCACCGTATGTCGTCCCACAGCCGACACCTTCCAGGTCTGCATCATCCCCTACACCTTCGACAACACCAACTTCCATGCCATCAAAGAAGGAACCGTCGTCAACATCGAGTTCGACATCATCGGGAAATACATTGCGCGAATGCACGAACTTCAAAATTAATAAATTCATATATGAAAAGGGTTTCTTATTTTCTTATTCTCTTATTCTCTGCATTCCTCAATGTTCAGGCAGGAAAGCACATTTCCATCTGGCCGAAAGGCAAAATGCCCGATGCTCAGCCTCAACAGATTGCGGCAATGACGGCCGAAGTCAACGCCAAAGGCTTCAATCCCGACAAAGCCAGAATGCCCTACCTGGAATGGATGGAGAAGCCTCAGACGCCGAACGGCTGCTGCATGATTCTCATCTCGGGCGGCGGCTACTTCAACACTTGCGACAACAACCTCATCTCGCTTTGGACGAAGCGCTTCACGGAACTCGGCTTCCAATGCGTCAACTTCGTCTATCGTACGCCTCGACCCGAAGGTCTGCCCATCTACAAGAGCGCTTGGGAGGACGGACAAAGAGCGGTCCGAATGGTTCGCAGCGAGGCAAAGAAGCGCGGCTTCGACCCCGAGAAGATTGGTACCATCAGCATGAGTGCAGGCTCACATTTGGCTCTCTTGCTTGCAACAAGTTCGCAAACACCTGCTTACGCTCGCGTTGACAACCTCGACGATGTGCCTTGCCATGTGAACTTCGCCATTGTCAACGCCCCCGCATACGCCCTCTCCGACAGCGAAGGCGGCACACCGAATGTGCGCCTCGGTTACGGTCCCGACGTCAAGCTCGACACCATCTTCCATTTCGACGAGAAGACTTGCCCGATGAGTCTGCATCACGGCGGTAACGACCCCTACAGCCCCAACGCTTCGACGCAAGTATTCCGCCAACTTCGCAAGCGGAAGATTCCTGCCGAACTGCATCTCTATCCGGGCAAAGGACATGGCGCCTTCGGTCTGGAACGCGGCATCGAATTCCTCACGCAAATGGGCCTGCTTGGTCCCGTTCAGCCCGAAGTGGAGATAATGAAGCGTTTCCCCAACGACAACGACCGCGACAAATACGTCAAGGAAAACATCTGGCCCGACGGCAAGATGCCTTATGTGCAAGAAAATCAAGGCACGCCCTACATCGAATGGCATATCCCTGCCAACCTTAAGACGAAAGCCATCCAGATTATCTATTCGGGCGGCAGCTATATGGGTAACGGCCCCGACGGCTTCGAAGTGGCTCCAGCCCGACGCTATCTCAACAGTCTCGGTATGGCAGTCGTCACGATGCGCTATCGCACACCTCGTCCTGCTGCAGAAACAGGCTTGAAGAAGCACATCTCAGCTTGGCAAGACCTGCAGCGCGCCATTCGTGTCGTCAAGAGTAAGGCTACCGACTATGGGCTCGACCCCAACAACATCGGCATCATGGGAAGCAGCGCTGGCGGACACCTCACCCTGATGGGCGTAACATCCTCCGTTCAGCAGGCTTACCTCCCCATCGATAACCTCGACAAGCAGCCCTGCAACGTGCAATGGGGCATCGGCATCTATCCCGCTTACGCCCTGACAGACGGAGATGAGAAGCACAACACAACGAGCGGAACTGACGATAGTGCCGTGCTCGTTCCCGAGTTCAACTTCGACCTCAAGACTGCTCCGATGCTCTTCGTCCATGGCGATAAAGACGGCTGGGCTTCCATGAACTCCGTCAAGACTTGGGAGAAGATGCGTGCAATGGGCATCCAGAGCGAGCTCCACATCCTTGCCACACGCGACCATTGCTTCCAGAAGACGGCTTCGCCCGGAACGGGTAGCTACACCTATCTCGAACGCATCAGCGAGTTCCTGAAAGAAATGAAGAAACTCTAAACACCTTTTCAATCTTCAATTTTCAATCTTCAATGATCAACATCATAGCCGCTATTGCCGAGAACAATGCTATCGGGCTGAAAGGCCAACTCCTCTATTGGTTGCCAGCAGACCTGAAGCGCTTCAAGGCACTCACTACCGGTCACACCATCATTATGGGGCGCAAGACCTTCGACAGCTTGCCCAAAGGCGCTCTTCCCAACCGCAGGAATGTCGTCCTGTCCCGCAGCAAGAAGGACTTTCCGGGAGCAGAAAGGTTTGCCTCACTCAAAGATGCTCTTGCCAGCTGTTCCGAAGAGGAAGAGGTTTATATCATCGGTGGAGCAAGCGTTTATGCGGAAGCATTGCCGCTCGCAAACCGCCTTTGCCTGACAGAAGTGCACGACACACCGAAGGAGGCAGACGCTTTCTTCCCCGAGTTCAATCGCGACGAATGGGAAGTCGCTTTCCTCGAAAAGCACGAACCCGACGAGAAGCACGACCAAAGCTACGACTTTATAGATTATATTAGGAAATGAAACAATACTTAGACCTACTACAAAAAATCCTTGACGAAGGCGTCAAGAAGGAAGACCGCACAGGTACGGGCACCATCAGCATATTCGGCCATCAGATGCGTTTCGACTTGAGCGAAGGCTTTCCCTTGCTCACGACAAAGAAGGTGCACCTGAAGAGCATCATCTACGAACTGCTTTGGTTCCTGCAAGGCAACACCAATGCGAAATGGTTACAGGAGCGAGGCGTGCGCATCTGGAATGAATGGGCAGACCCCGAAACAGGCAACCTCGGCCACATTTACGGCTATCAATGGCGTTCTTGGCCTGATTATGATGGCGGATTTATCGACCAGATTCAAGAGGCCGTTAATGCCATCAAGCACAATCCCGACAGCCGACGCATCATCGTCTCAGCTTGGAATGTGGCAGACATCAAGAACATGAATCTGCCGCCCTGCCACGCTTTCTTCCAGTTCTATGTGGCCAACGGCAAACTCTCGCTGCAACTCTATCAGAGGAGTGCCGACTGCTTCCTTGGCGTACCCTTCAACATCGCCTCTTACGCCCTGCTTTGCATGATGATGGCACAGGTTTGCGGACTCGAACCGGGCGATTTCATTCACACAACTGGCGACACACACATCTACCTCAATCACCTCGACCAAGTGCACTTGCAACTCTCCCGCGAGCCTCGCAAACTGCCACGGATGCGCATCAACCCAGAGGTGAAGGACATCTTCAAGTTCCGATACGAAGACTTCACCCTCGAAGACTATGACCCCTACCCTGCCATCAAAGGCGTGGTAAGCGTTTAAGAGAGATTTAGGTCTGAAACCTTACAGAACCTCTTTCCCGAAAGGAGAAAGAGCCAATCCTGCAAGTCGGAAGTGCATCCTGCCGAACGGAATGCCGATGATGGTTATGCAGAAGAGGATGCCAAAGAAGACGTGGCTGAGCCATATCCAAATGCCGCCAATAAAGAACCACAGCACGTTCATAAAGAGATTCAGACACCCGTGTTGTGGCTCTTTCTTCTTTATCTTCGAACCAAACGGCCACAATGCAAGTATGCCCAACTTGAAGACCTGCAAGCCAAAGGGAATGCCGATGATGGTTATTATCAGCCCCACTCCTGCAATTAAATACTCGAGGGCAATCTCCAGTCCACCGAAAACGACCCAAATGATGTTGCCTATCAGCTTCATATCTTATGCTTACCTCTTGATCTAATTTACACGGTCAATCTTTAGGTTATCGAAATATGGCGTGCAGACACAACCTTTCTGCAAAGGAGCCATCAGACCAGCCATACCTTTCGGATAATGGTGGGATGTGAACGACAGAACAGGTTTGCTGTCAACATATCCTATCAACTGTTTTCCTTCGAACCGCAACTTCAAGTTGTGCCACTTACAAGCCGAGATGCCCTCTACCTTTGTTGAAGAAAGGGTGTATTCGCCTCCCACTTCCACATCTTTCCGAGCGCGTATCAAAGCTTGCTGTTCCTTATCTCCGATAAGTTCTTTCTGGTTGAGTTTTCCACAAGACAGAACAAGGGTGCAGTTGCCCTGATCATCGAGCTTCAGATAATACCCCTTAGCCCAAATTCCATAGCCAGAGCCAACATCACAAAGATGCCCCATCACTGCAGCTTCGTCTCCAGGATTCAGCCAGACATCTGCACTCACTTCGTAATCTCGCCAAGCCGAATCGCCCAGAATCGTATAATGATGCCATTCTGGAGCCCAGCTAAGAGTGTGTTCTCCAACAGTTTGGCGAATGCATTTGCCTTTATGATCTGGGCTATCAGCAAGTTCGAAACAGCCAATCAGGTCGGCCGTATAATGAGGAAGATAGCCATAACTTGATGGAGGCAAATAACTCTCGAAATCGTCGGAATAAGGAAGGGGGAAAGGCTTGGATGCAGGAATTTCAGCATACGAACCTTTCTGCTGTCCTGTAAGGGTTGAAATGGAATAGACAGCATCTGGATGAAGTTTCAAGCTGAATGTTCCTGCCTTCGGTTTAATGTCTTCAAGGCGAACAAATTGCTGATTCTTATCACTATACCATACGCAAAGGTTGCCTTTCTTCAAACCTTTTGCCACCTTGAACTTAAGCTCTTGCTCACTCTTTGCGCCCTTCGTTTCGAGAATAATACTATAGTCGCCCGAATCCGGATTGCGCAAGGTAACCATCGAACCGCCTTCGTTTAGTTTCTTGCATCCATCGTCAACATAACGCCACCCAATCTGTGTGAACTGCCCATAATGAGCATATCCCCATAGTGCCTCGCGCACTTCATAATTTCCGCTCCAAGGTTCTCGAGCGAGAAGCATCGCAGGATAATAGGAATATGGTTCAAGAGGATAGACGCCTGCTATGCCGTACCAGTTGATGACTTTTGTGGCACCGCTGACGATATAGTTCTCGTTGAAGCCTTTCACGATACTGATGAGCGCATCAAAGCCTGGCAAATAGAAATGGTCCTCGGAATTCCAGATAGGTTTGCCCAGTTCCTCGCAAATAGCACGATGCTCTTTCGAGAGAGGAATCTCGCTGAAAGTGTGAGCACAAACGGCAGCCAAAGAAGCAGCCAAAGCCGAATCCTTCTGCATGTCCTTCAGGAAGTCCATCTTCCTGTCGCCCCAATTACCAAAGCCATGAAGCTTCACATCCTCGAAGCCTCGTTCGTTCATGGCTCGACGCAAGTTCTTGGCAAAGTCGTAATTGTAGCCTTTCTCGTTGTGACAACCTAGCGCATCCAACTCCAATCCATGAACCTCTCGCAATCCTTGCATCCAAGAGATGTAATAATCGACCATATCTTCGCTCCAGAAGTTACCCACCCAAGCTGGAGCGCTCCAAGAGGTGGCATCAAGCGAGAGACGGGGATTGGATTTCTTGGCTGCTTTCATCACCCACCAAATGTAGCCACGCTCGAAGTTTGCGTCGCCTCGATAATGGCTGTGAGAAGGCATAGAGCCTTGAGTGGAATTACCATCGCCTGGAATCTCGACGAGCAAAGCACTGATAGAAGCTCCGAACATGGGCTTGTAAACCATGTCGATGATTTGGCTGCGCTGAGGTTCTGGATAATCCTTCAGTAAGACTGAAGTTGCTCCACCACCATCAACAACACCAATGCCGTCGAATTGTTTACCCGGAGAAGTGTTGCTCAATCGAACAGTCTGTGCCGAGAGGTTCAGCACGCTTATTGTTGCCAGGAGGCAGGAATACAGGATTTTCATTATTCGTCAGGTTGTTGTCCGTCGTGAGCCTTCCAAGCGCATTCTGTTATCTTCATGTCGGTAAAGCGTGCCGTGAAGGATGATTCTTCAGGCGAGCAAGCATAGATGCCGAACTGAATCTCCTCGGCTGCCGCATACATGTGGCAAACGCGCATCTGGCTGAAGTTTGTTCCGTCTGTAGAGCATTCGATAAGGTAGTCGTCGGCTCGTCTCGAGAACCTGTACCACATCGTCTTCACGTCGGCCGGAATAGCTATCGTGGCCCAATCGGAATAGCCATTATTCGTGGCGACGCTGCCCAGATGCTGAAACGCCTCGTTCTCGTATTCCACAGAGCCTTTCAGCCAATTCTCGCTGTCGAGGTACATCACGATACCACATTGGTCGAAGCGCTGATGACTTTGGGTGAAGTCGGTCTTCACGACAAAGCTGAAGAACTTCTCGCGCGTCTTCATTTGCAGAACGGGAGCGTTGTCGTTCTGGAAGTGATAATAGGTACGCTGCCAAAGGTCTGTATGGGGTGCTGTTGTTATTGAAATGGTGTCGCCTTTCACTTCGCAGCCTGCTGGTTCTCGTGTCCATTTGAGGTTATCGAGATTGATTTGTCCGTCTGCAGAGAGAGCAGCCTTAACATCATCAACGAACTCAATTTCGGGCGTTTGTGTGGCTTTCTGTCCGCATGCTGCCAACATCATGCAGAAGCCAAGAAACATTATTTTCTTCATCATTCGAATAGTTTTCCAAATTTGTTTAATCTTTCCTGACGAAAGGCTTCAATCCTTTTGCTGCATCGGCTGCTGTGATGCGTTTGCCATCATTATCGAGGTCGATGAGGACATAACGATTGTTGCCCATTCCGAGTTCCTTCATGTAGGAGAGCTGGCGAAGTCCGTGACGCGTCTCGATGCGCTCCACCATATCGTGATGCTCCTCGGCAGTCATGGCGTAGATGATGTCCACGCAAGCCTGGTCAATGGCAAGAATATCGGTTGAAGAGAGGATGCCCACATCTGGCGTCACAACGGGTTCTGCCAGCACGCCTTCGCAGTCACAAGAGACTGACATATTGCGCATTACGTTGACGTAGGTGACGCGTTTCCCGAAGAAGTCGATGCTGGCTTTTGCGGATTCCGTCATACGTTCCATGAACTCTTCTTCGCTGATGCTCCATTGGTCGTCGGAACCTTTCACGGTATGTATGATGGCTTTGCCGATTCGTCCGTCAGCGCATCCGATGCCGATGTTCTTGTTCGAGCCTCCGAAGCCTCCCATCGTGTGTCCCTTGAAGTGTGTCAGAGCCACCATTGCGTCGTAGTTCAGCAGATTCTTTCCGACGTACATTTCCTTGAACCACTTGCCGCCCTTGATGGGCAGAGTTGCTGTGCCTTGCTCGTCGAGGATATCGACAGGGCAGAAAGTCCAGCCGTTCACTTTGAGTGTCTCACGATGCTTCTCCGTCGTGTCTCGGTCGCCTTCGTAGTAGGTATTAGTCTCGATGATGTTGGCGCCCTTCAAATCCCCTGCCATCAAGGTCTTCACCCATTCGCGAGGAATGATGTTCGGACCGTTCTGCTCGCCAGTATGGAGCTTCACACCCACCTTGCCGCAGATGTTTCCGCTGACCTGCCTGTAAGCCTGGATGAGCCCTTCGGCAGAGAGTTTTCGGGTGAAATAGACGACGGACTCGTTGCCTGTCCGCTGTTCGTAAGGCACATACTTATTGCCGTCAGTGCCTGGTACTAGATTTTTTTCTTGTGGGTTCATAATAATTTAGTTTGTGGGAAGTTTGGGGAGTTAGAGGTTAGAGGTTAGAGGTTAGAGAATACCTTTGGGCTCTGTGGTATTGTCTTTAACTACTTTTACTCCTTTAACTCCTTTAACTCCATCAAGTTTAACTCCCCAAACTCCTTTAAGTTGACTATTTAATCAGGTTTCCTAAGATGCTTCGGCCGAGTTCGCGGGTAGCGGTTCTGGTTGCTGTGCTGACCGTGCTCTTCGTTATCTTTTTGCCGAGGCTGTCCTTGCTCTTTCTCTTCGAACCCGTTACCGTATTGGCGACATAAGTGCCGAGGGCTGCTGTGATGCTTGTAATGACGGCGGAGAGAATCTTCGAGAAGAAGCCTTTCTTCTTGCTCTTCGACTTCGTTTCCTCCTTCTGTTCCTTCTCAGCCTGCTTTTCCTGTTCTGCCAGTTCGCGAGCCTCTTCTTCCTTTTCGCTTTCTGCGAGGAGCACTTCAAACGCACTTTCGCGGTCTATCATCGTGTCGTAACGGCCAAAGATGCGCGACGTCTTGATGATTTGCTCGCGCTGAGATGCTGTGATGGCGCCGATTTGACTGAGCGGGAAGAGCACTTTGGCACGCTCCACAACGTTCGGAGTGCCCTTTTCATCGAGGAAGGAGACGAGCGCTTCGCCTGTTCCGAGTTCCATAATGGCATCTTCCGTCTTGAAGTCCGGATTGGCGCGGAACGTATCGGCAGCAGCTTTCACGTTCTTCTGTTCCTTGGGCGTGAAGGCTCGGAGCGCGTGCTGCACTCTGTTACCCAGCTGAGCGAGCACAGAATCAGGAATATCTGTGGGGTTCTGCGTCACGAAATAGACGCCCACACCCTTGCTTCGGATGAGTCGGACTACCTGCTCAATCTTATCCACAAGGCTCTTTGGTGTGTCTGTGAAGAGTGTATGGGCCTCGTCGAAGAAGAATACCAGACGCGGCAATTCCTGGTCGCCCACCTCGGGCAGACGCGCATAGAGGTCCGAGAGGAGCCAAAGCAGGAAGGTGGAATAGAGTTTGGGTTGGTGCATCAGTTTGTCGGCAGCCAGAACATTCATCATACCTTTGCCGTCAGCGCTGACCTGCAGGAGGTCCATGATGTCGAAAGCAGGCTCGCCGAAGAACTTGTCTGCACCCTGATTCTCGAGTGCGAGCAGAGCACGCTGAATGGCTCCCACGCTAGCCGTCGAGACGTTGCCGTAGCGTTTCGTCAGTTCGCTTGCGTGGTCGGCAATATAGGTCAGCATAGAGCGCAAGTCCTTGAGGTCGAGCAGGAGCAAACCACGTTCGTCAGCCACTTTGAAGAGAATCGTCATTACGCCAGCCTGCACCTCGTTCAGCTCCATGAGTCGCGACATCAGGTCGGGCCCCATGTTCGAGATGGTGGTGCGCATCGGGTGACCCTGTTCGCCAAAGACGTCGTAGAAACAAACTGGAGCGCCATGGAACTGAGGATTCTCGATGCCGAACTCAGCACAGCGCTTCTCGATGAACGAGGACATTGCCCCCGTCTGCGAGATGCCCGAGAGGTCGCCCTTCATGTCGGCCATGAAGCAAGGCACCCCAGCCTCGCTGAAAGTCTCAGCCAGCACCTGCAGGGTCACAGTCTTGCCCGTACCAGTAGCACCGGCAATCAATCCATGACGGTTCGCCATCTTACCATTGATGCAAATCGGCCCATTCTGTCCGTGAGCCACATATAAACGTCTGTCTTCTGTTAACATAATTCGAATAAATTATAGGTTTATGGCGACAAATTTACAAATAATTATTGAAGACTGCGAAAATGAGGGCAAAAAAAAGGAATTATTTGAACGATTACATATATTGAATCCAAAAACATCTTACATATCTTATACATATCTCTATAATATCTAGCAAAGACCTCTATAATACCAAGCAAAGACCTCTATAATACCAAGCAAAGACCTCCTATGGAACAAGCAAACAGCAAGGTAACATCTCCTACACATGTCCGGTACTTGTCCGGTAGATGTCCGGTAGATGTCCGGTAGAAAAGCGGACATGTACCGAACAAGTACCGAACATATAGCGGACAACAATAGGAGGAACATAGGAGCTCCACATGAGCAACTATTTAGATAGAATTGAGGTCTTTATGAGAAGTAATAGAGGTTGACATGAGAAGTTTCGAAAAGAAGTATGAGTAAGATAATTGTAGTTCGCTGCTCCTTCTGCTCGGAAATGAAAAGAAAAACAAGCTTTTCTTTTGTATTTCGCTCGCTTATTCGTAATTTTGCAGCCGAAAATTAGACTCTGACATGTATTTCACTGGTATTTCCATTGCTGTGATGACGTTCCTGACCATCGGAATCTGGCATCCGCTCGTCATCAAAACCGAATACTACTGGGGCACGCGCCCTTGGATTCTCTATCTCGTGGTGGGCATCGTTTGCATCGTGGCTGCGCTGTTCACGCCAAACATCTATCTCTCGTCGTTCCTGGGCGTGTTCGGAGCCTCTGCGCTCTGGGGCATCGGCGAACTCTTCAAGCAAAAAGAACGCGTGGAGAAAGGCTGGTTCCCAAAGAATCCGAAACGAAAAAGTTGACCTTCGGGCACATTAAGGAAGGAGATTATCCCTGTTTAAGGTTTATTGAAGATAACAGGAAGCAAGAAACGCGAACGGATTACTTTCCCATAGTATCGCGCAGGTACCCACTTCGGCATCTTGCTCACGACGCGTATGGCTTCCTTTGAAAGCAACGGGTCTGGCGAGCGAGTTACGCTTATGCTGTCAATCGAGCCGTCCTTTTCAACGATGAAACTTACGACGACTTTGCCTTGAGGCTGGTTTGAGGTATAGCCTTCGGGGTATTTTATATGCTCCTGAATCCACTTCGCGCACGCTCTGTCTCCGCCCGGGAAATGTGCGTTCTCTTCATAATCCACGAAGATACGCTCATTCATACTTGTTTCTTTGCCTGCTTCGCCACCGATGAATTTCACCTTCGAAGCGTCACGAGGACGGGCATCGGGCTTCTCGTCGGGATAGCCTATTGCAATGACATAGAGCAACTTATAGCCTTCAGGGATGTCGAGGCGTTCGAGGAAGAACTTCGCTTTCTCGTTCGTGAGGAGGAAACGAACCGGTCCCGTCTGGATGCAGGTACCGAGGCCTAATGACTGAGCTGCCAGCATCATGTTCTCGCCCAGCAGACCTGCGTCGAGGTCGAAGCCTCCATCCTTCGGAGCGCAGACGCAAATCAGGTTGGGCGCATTACGGAACATATTCTTGAAGTTCGGGTCGCGACTCACAGCATCGGGGTTCGCCTGCTTATAGACCTCGCTCACATCATTAATGAGCTTCTGGTCCTCGATAATCCTGACTGCCCAATACTGCCAGTTTCTCGCACTCGGAGCGTTGATGCCGGCTTGGGCAACAGCCTCCAGTTTTGCGTGCTCCACAGGCTTGTCCAGGTACTTACGCACAGAACGGCGCGCCATGATGTTGTTGATGACTTCGTTCTCAAACTCACTTTGGGCAGCCAAAGAGAATACACCCATCATTGCCACGAGGCAGAAAAACAATCTTTTCATAGGACTTCAATATTATCGTTGATGCTGCAAAGATAGAGAAAATATGCAAGTAACGAAAGAAAATTAAGGAAAATGTTTGGCTGTTCCAGAAAAAAGCCGTACCTTTGCCGCGCAAAAATGCAAAGGCGAGAACAGGCTGCGCCTCAACAAAGAACAAGTTCTTTGTGTTCGGCTTGCACGGTCCTTGCCCGCGCTTTTACAAGCAAAACATTATTTATTAACTTATTTAACGTATTATGAACCAATACGAAACCGTTTTCATTTTGACTCCCGTTTTGTCTGATGAACAGATGAAGGAAACGGTAGAAAAGTTCAAAGGCGTCCTCACACAGGCTGGTGCAGAAATCATCAGCGAAGAGAACTGGGGCCTTAAGAAACTTGCCTACCCCATCGACAAGAAGACAACAGGATTCTACGAGCTCATTGAGTTCAATGCAGCTCCCGAGACAATTAAGACTCTCGAGACCCAGTACCGTCGCGACGAAAAGGTGCTCCGCTATCTTACCGTTAAGATGGAGAAGTACGCAGCCGAGTACGCAGCCAAGAGAAGAGGTAACAAACAACCTAAAGTGGAGGAGGCATAACACATGGCACAGCAATCAGAAATCCGCTACTTGACCGCTCCCGCAATTGACGTCAAGAAGAAAAAGTACTGCCGTTTCAAGAAGAGCGGTATCAAGTACATTGACTACAAGGACCCCGAATTCCTGAAGAAGTTCCTCAACGAGCAGGGTAAGATTCTGCCCCGCCGCATCACAGGCACTTCCCTCAAGTATCAGCGTCGTGTGGCTCAGGCCGTTAAGCGTGCCCGTCACCTCGCTCTGCTGCCTTTCGTAACCGATTTGATGAAGTAAAGTAAGGAGGAAGATTATGGAAATTATACTGAAAGAAGACGTAATCGGACTCGGTTACAAGAACGACATCGTGAACGTTAAGGCTGGCTATGGCCGCAACTATCTGATTCCCCAGGGCAAGGGCGTTATCGCTAGCGAAAGCGCTAAGAAAGTCCTCGCTGAGGAACTCAAGCAGAAGGCTGTCAAGCTCGCTAAGATTAAGGCAGAAGCAGAAGCTCTCGCAGAGAAGCTGAACGCCGTTAGCCTCAGCTTCAATGCTAAGGCAAGCAGCACAGGCGTCATCTACGGCAGCATCGGCAGCCTGCAGATTGCAGACGAACTCCAGAAGCTCGGCTTCGACATCGACCGCAAGATTATCGCCGTCAAGGACGTTAAGGCTGCTGGCGAATATGTCGCAGTAGTTAAGCTTCACAAGGAAGTGGCTGCTCAGGTTCCCTTCACCGTAACAGTCGAAATGGACAAGCCTGAGACTCCTGCAGAGGAAGCTCCTGCAGAGAAGAAGCCCAGAAAGGCAAGAAAAGAAGAAACTCCTGCTGAGGAGGAAGCTCCCGTCGTAGAGGAAACTCTCGCCGAAGAAGAGGCCGAGGCTCCAGCAGAAGAGGAGAAGACTGAAGAGTAAGTTTTACTTTCATATGCGAAGCAAAGGGGCACGGCCATAAAAAGCCTGTGTCCCTTTGTGCCATTAAAAAGGATTCATATTATTGTGAATTATAAATTATATATAAGGTGAGCATCATCAAATGTCCTGAATGTCGTGGCCAAGTCTCCACAATGGCTGGCACTTGTCCGCATTGTGGCACAAACATCTCTGGCAACCTGAGGCAATGTCCCAGTTGCGGAAGCTATTGCCTCCAGACCCAAGGCAAATGCCCTGAATGTGGAGCAAAGCTGGAACCCGTCGCAACAAAGCAAGAGCCTCAACCTCAAGCAGCTGAGCCTCAAGCAGAACCTGCCGAAAAGAAGAAAAAGCCACACAAGTCGAAAGGACCTGCCATCATCGGCATAGTCATCTGTCTCATTCTGCTCTGCACAGGTTACTACTTCTACGACCAGCACAGAATGGAACAAAAGGAACAAGAAGACTACGAGCGTCTGGAAGGCGTCACCAATCCTGAGTTCTATCAGCAGTTCCTCATCGACTATCCCGACAGCAAGCACTACGACGAAATAAACGAGCGGATGCTTGTCCTTCAGGCAGAAGCAGAAGACTGGAAGCAACTCCTGAAAGGCATCAATCGTTCGAGCATCTCACTCTTCCAGCAAAAGCATCCCAACTCCCTTCGTGGACGAACTTTGGAAGATATGCTCGACTCCATCGATTGGAATGAAGCGCTGGCTATCGGAAACGAAGATGCCATCACGGATTACCTGGCAAAGCACCCTTCCGGACGATTTGTCGATAACGCTTCAGAGGTGAAGAACAACCTGCTCCTCTCGAAAGTGACGCCAGAAGAGAAAGCCATGATTCGCGGCACACTCGAGAGCTTCTTCTCGAAAGCCATTGCAAATCAGGACATTGAAGCTGCAAAAGCAGCCATCCCAGACACAATGATGAACTTCTGTGGCAAGCAAAATGCCGACGCGGAAGCCATCATCGAATATGCAAAAGAGAAGATGGCTAACGACGTCATCGGACTTCATTATGCCATCGGACAGAAGATGGATGTTCACAAAGAGACACTCCCAGACGGCAACACTGGTTTCGCCGTGGAAGTCAACCTGCAAGAGACAATCAGTCGTAGCGACACCAATCAGCCCTCAGCAAACATCTATCACGTCAACGCCCTTATCAACTCAGAGCAAAAGCTCGTGCGCATGAACATTACTAAATAATATAACACGCAATATGGCACAGAAAGAACTGCAGCTCAAATATGGCTGCAACCCCAACCAAAAGCCCTCACGCATTTTCATGGAAGAAGGCGAACTGCCTATCGAAGTGCTGGGTGGAAGACCAGGATACATCAACTTCCTCGATGCACTGAACAGTTGGCAACTCGTCAAGGAACTCAAGGCAGCAACAGGACTCCCTGCAGCAGCCAGTTTCAAGCACGTCTCCCCCGCAGGAGCTGCAGTCGGACTGCCACTAAGCGACACTTTGGCTCGCATCTATTTCGTGGACGACATCAAGGTTCCCCTCAGCCCCATCGCCTGTGCCTATGCCCGTGCCAGAGGGGCAGACCGCATGAGCAGTTATGGTGACTTTATTGCCCTGAGCGATACTTGCGACGAAGCAACAGCTCTGATTATTAAGAGAGAAGTGAGCGATGGCGTCATTGCCCCCGACTTTACCGAGGAAGCTCTGCAGATATTGCGTGAGAAACGTAAGGGCACCTACAATATCATCAAGATTGACCCCAATTATGTTCCTGCTCCCATCGAACGCAAGCAAGTGTTTGGCGTTACCTTCGAGCAAGGCAGAAACGAGGTGAAGCTGGACGATCCTGCTCTCTTCGAGAACATTCCCACAGCCAACAAGCACTTCCCCGAAGATGCTCGTCGCGACCTCATCATTGCACTCATCACACTTAAATACACCCAAAGCAACAGCGTTTGCTACGTTAAAGACGGCCAGGCCATCGGTATTGGTGCAGGTCAGCAGAGCCGCATCCATTGCACACGTCTGGCAGGAAGCAAAGCCGACATCTGGTGGCTTCGTCAGAATCCCAAAGTAATGGCTCTGCCCTTCATTCCTGGCATTCGTCGTGCTGACAGAGACAACACAATCGACGTCTATATCAGCGACGACTACATGGACGTTCTTGCCGAGGGAGAATGGCAGAAGTTCTTCACAGAAAAGCCCGAGCCTCTCAGCCGCGAAGAGAAGAAAGAATGGATTGCCAAGAACACAAAAGTCAGCCTTGGCAGTGATGCATTCTTCCCCTTCGGCGACAATGTGGAGCGTGCCCACAAGAGCGGTGTGGAATATATTGCTCAAGCCGGTGGCAGCGTTCGTGACGATCACGTCATCATGACTTGCGACAAATACGGAATCGCAATGGCCTTCACTGGCGTAAGACTGTTCCACCATTAGACCCCCTCTAACTTTTGCCCTCCGTCGGGCAAAGCCCTCCCCAATTGCTCCGCTACCAACGGGCAATTGCCCTTTAGGGGGAATAAATGGTAAATGAGAGATTTTTGAATGATATGAGACACGGAGGAGACGACATTGATGCTGTTATCCTGAGCGGCATTACTTTCAAAGGCGGCTCGAAAGGCGGGCCAAAGAAAGAAGAGGCTAAGGTCAAGACCAAAGCCAAGAAGAAGCAATACATCACAGGAGCACACGGTAGCGGAGCAGCAAAGAAGAAGGCTGACATCCGTCGCCAACGTGCGAACAGACATAAATGAGTTAAGAATTAAAGAGTTAAGAGTTAAGAGTTAAGAATTAAGAATGAAAACACATCTCTTTTCCCTCATCGCTACTCTCTGTTTTGTACTGTCTTTGACAGCTACTGCACAGACAGAGGTAGAACCTTTCGTGCCAGGCAGCACCCTCGAAGGCGTTACCTATTACTTGCCGAGAACCGCTTTCCGCGTCACCGTTATTGCAGAGAAGACAACAACCCGTCCTGGCGACTTCCACAAGTATGCCGACCGCTATCTTCGTCTGCAAAACGTTCCTACGGAAGAAAGCGTCAAGTGGAGCCTGAAGAGCATCACTTTTGAGCCATACGGAAAGCCTGACAAGAACAAGGCATACAGCATCAAAATCAAAAGCAAGACTGTGGCACCTCTTGTTGGTCTTAGTCGCGACGGACTTCTATTGAGCATCAATTGCGACGCCAACGAATCGTTCCTGCCAGACCTTCCAAAGCCAGAAAAAGGACAAACTCCCGAGAATCCCCGTTCGTATATGACGCAGGAGATGCTTGCAGCAGGCAGTACAGCTAAGATGGCAGAACTCTGCGCTCAGGAAATCTACGACATTCGTGACAGCAAGAATGCCCTGATTCGTGGTGAAGCAGAGAACACCCCTAAGGATGGAGCTCAGTTGAAACTTATGCTCGACCAGCTCGACAAACAGGCTTCAGTACTCGAATCGCTCTTCAGCGGCACTACACAAACCGACACAGAAGTCTTTTCCTTCTTCTACGACCCACAGCAAGAGACCAGTCGCGACGTGCTCTTCCGCTTCTCGCAGAAGCTTGGAGTGCTGGATGCTGACAACCTAGCAGGCGAACCAGTCATAGCTTCCATCAAGGTTCTCGAGACCATCCCCACAACTGTACCCTCCGAAGAGGCAGCAAAGAAACGTGCCAAGATGGATCATGGCGTTTACTACAACATCCCAGCCAGAGCAAAGATAAACGTCACATATAACGGTCAGGAGTTCGTCAACATGGAGACTCCGATGGCTCAATTCGGCATTGTCGATATACTCTCCAACACACTCTTCGACAAGAAAGCCACCACCCAGGTCACCTTCTTCCAAACAACTGGCGGAACAAAAGATGTGATGGAATAAAACTTCTGCAGTCAAGTTTTAGCTCGACGCCAGTCAAGTTTGTCAACTTCACACGTTAAGTTCGCAAAGTTCGCACGTTAACTTTGCAGTATATATCAGGGACGTCCACAAACGTCCCTTTATTTTATCCATTTGTTTACAATATTGCTTATTTTTTGTAACAACTTGTACGTATTTAGATAAATAATGTGTATCTTTGTCGCGGAATATGTACTAAATTCAAACATCTAAATATTATTTTATCCATTAATTAACAAAACAACAATGAAAAAACTGTTATTCACACTTTTGCTCGCCGCAGCAGTGCTGCCAGGTTGGGCAGAAAAGTATCCCAGTGTACTGCATGTTGTAGGCAATGCCACAACCGCAGGTTGGCTGGATGGTACAAGCACTCTTCTCTATCAGGTTTCTGAAAAGAAGTACGAAGGTTTCGTTTCCTTTGTGGGATATGGAAATGGCGAGATGAAAATCCTCTGCCAGAGCGGCTGGAGTGACCATTGGGGTCCAACAGTAGCTCAGACCCCATTAACCGAAGCAGGTACACTCCCTCTTTCTTTTTATCAAAACGGCACACCTGACAACAAGTTCTTCCCAGCTTCAATTGAGGGACTATATCTTGTTAGCGTTGATCTAACAACAGAAGGCAGTGAAACAGCCACTTTCACTCAATGGACTACCTCAAGCGTCTATGAAATAGGCATAGCAAACCAACTGTCAGCCTATGCAGATTGCATAAACAAGTTTAATCAGTCCGTTAATGCAAAGTTGACTGCCGATATTGACATGACCGGTGTCACAGGTTGGACTCCCATAGGTCAAGACGGCAAAGACTTCAAGGGACAATTCGACGGACAAGGCCATCGCATAAAGAACCTCAAAACAACTGATGGTTACAACAATCAAGCTCTCTTCGGTCAGGCTGTTGGCGGTGCCATTATTGAAAATGTCATCATTGATGCATCCTGTACAATTAAAGGAGCGAAATTCACTGCCGGCATCTTAGGACACGTCTGGGGAGATGGTGTCATTGTACGCAACTGCGGCAACGAAGCTGATGTCACAGGCACAGAGGCCAATGCTGCAGGTATTGTTGGTTGCTCAGAGAAAAAGGTAATAATTGAGAACTGCTACAACACCGGACACATTACAGGTTCAAAAGAGAGTGCTGCCATTTGCGGCTGGATGGGTGATGGTTCATCCACAATTGCTAACTGCTACAACATAGGAGCCATTACAGGACAGGACGGCAGCAATAGAATGTACCGTCGGACCGTAACTGCAACTAATTTGTATGACATTGACGGTGTGCAGGGTACCAAATTTACAAACGAACAACTTGCAAGTGGTGAACTCTGCTACAATTTGAACGGCAATCAAAGCACTATTGCATGGTATCAAACCCTTGGCACAGACGGTGATGCCCATCCTGTTCCTTTCTCTGCTGGTGGCCATAGCCGAGTATATGCTAATGGCGAAATGAAGTGCGACGGCACTGCAATCCCAGGCGGAACTCTCACCTATAGCAACGCTTCAACATCTGATATTCCTCCTCACACCTTTAGTGACGGATGGTGTACCGTATGCGGCACATTGGATCAGAATTATCTTATGACCAATAGCGAAGGTTTCTATCTCATCGGCAACGCCAACGATTTGAAGTGGTTTGCAGGACTTGTAAATACCGTCAATCAAGCTGCCAAGGCAAAACTGACTGATGACATCGACTACACAGACCACAAACAGGGTTGGATTGGTACAAGCCAAGGAGTTCCCTTCAAAGGTACTTTCGATGGCCAGGAGCACACCATCAAGATTGACATTATAAATACCAATTTAGGTCGCACTGGCCTCTTTGCCTACATAAATGCCGCTACTATCAAGAATCTTGTCGTTGAAGGTAGTGCTACTTCTGCAGGCAACAATTGCGTAGGCGGTCTCGGCGGTCGTTCTGACGGCAATGGCACACTCATTGAAAACGTCATCGTGAAGACTGCTGTCAGCTACACAGGTTCAAATAACGATGCAACTTGCGGTGGTTTGTTTGCAAACATGGAAGGATCTGTCACCCTCAAAAACTGCGCATTCCTTGGTTCTATCAATACAGGCACCGCTGAGGGTAACGGAGGTCTCGTAGGTTGGGCTGGTGGCGGTTCCAATAACCAATACATCAATTGCCTCGTTGCTCCAGTTGAATATACGAAAAACGGCAATAGTGCCGACTTTGCTCGCAATAGTCCTTCTACAACTAACTGCCACAAAGTTGCTGCAAATGATGCAACTCTTGCTTCTGGAGAACTTTGCTACACTTTGAATGCAGGTGGCGACAACTGGTATCAGAACCTTGATTCAGATGCCACCCCCGTTCCCTTCTCTTCTCATGGCAAAGTATATGCCAACGCATCTTATTATTGCGATGGTACAGCTAAGGGAGCCATCGTCTATGCAAATGTCGATGAAGAGCAACACGATCCTCATCAGCTTGTAGGTGGTTTCTGCACAGTCTGCAATACTATGGTTTCATACGTTGCTGACTATATAACACCTGCCGCAGATGGATACTATGAAATCTCCGACAACAAGCAGATGCGTTGGTTTGCAGCAATGGTGAAGGATTATCGTAACGCACATAATCTTACAGAAAATGCAGACTGCAATGCTCCTGTAAATGCTCGCTTGATGAACGACATCGACTTCACTGGAGTGAAGGACTACGCTCCAATTGGTGGCCTTTGGGGCCAGGGCAACACACGCTATGCTGGTACATTCGACGGCCAAGGTTACAAGATTAAGAACCTCGTCGTAGACATAGAAAAGAACGAAATTGGTGTGTTTGGCGTGATTTCTGAAGGTGCAGTCATCAAGAACATAACGCTTGACAGTTCTTGCTCCATCACAGGTAATGCCCATGTCGGCTTCGTAGGTGAAGTTTGGCATTCACAGGATGGCGATGTTCGTCTTGAATGCCTTGGCAACGAAGCCAGCATCACAGGTAGCGGCAACAACATAGGCGGCATTCTGGGTGTAAATATGCGAAACGGTAGTTATGCTAAACTCTATATGACAAACTGTTACTCAACAGGTGCTATAAAGGGCAACAGCGAAAACGGCCAACTCACTGGTTGGAGTGGTGATGGTGCTGTCGTTGAGAACTGTTATGCAATTGGTGAAACCACTAATTGTGATGGCTTTGGACGTTTCCCCAATGGCTGCACATTGACAAACAATTTCTGCGACAAGGATCTTGACTGGGGGCCCACAAAAATTACTGACGAAATGCTTGCAAGCGGTGAACTCTGCTACAAGCTGGGGGCTGCCTTCAGTCAGGTCATTGGCACAGACACTCATCCCACATTCGGAAATGCACCTGTTAGCTATGTTGGCGAAGTTGGCTATGCAACGATGTACGACACCACAACAGGTTATGGTCTGAATGGCGACGTGAAGGCTTATGCAGCTGTCCTCAACAACACATGGCTCGACCTTAGCGAAATC
>JAEEGG010000999.1_pt1 | contig 79855 bp, 67 predicted proteins | sample 9134161 | NCBI WGS metagenome assembly JAEEGG01 (sample SAMN16246543, study PRJNA631951) | gut metagenome | biome: gut microbiome; feature: rumen; material: CR-attached | host: Bos | place: Iran: Karaj | collected 2018-10
AGAACCGTCTGCGCATAGTATTCACACACCTGAGCCAGAACGGCAACAACACCTGTTTTGACAACTTCTATCTGGCAGAACTCACCGTTCCTTCAACCAGTATGATCAATCAGGTAAGTGCCGATGCCCCCAAGGCCGATGACCGCATCTTCAATCTGTCAGGTCAGGAGGTAACCAATCCGGGCAAGGGCGTTTATATCCGTAACGGAAAGAAGTTCATAATCAAATAATAAGTAACCCTAAATTAACTAACAATGAAAAAGTTCAGAACTTACACAATGATTGCCCTGTCAGTACTGATGGGAATGTCATTGGTTTCATGCGGTTCAACCGGCAGTGCAACCAAGAAAGAGAAGAAGAGCATCGTTCTCCAGGAGGGTGACAACGCCACCCTTACCGTCGATGAAGACTACACCACAATCACTCTGCCTCTGGAGCAGACCGCAAGTGATATGGCTCTTTATGAGACAGACGTAATGGGCTATCTCTCAGCTTCAAACGCACCTATCTCAACCGATGGTAGGACATGGGATACATTCCCCATCTACTATTACCTGCACAACTCATCTGAATGGCTCTTCCAGGGCATTTATGCAAATCCGGAGGAGATCCAGATGACAAGAGTAAAGCAGATCCGTATTGCCAACCGCCGCAAGTATCTGAGAGATTTTGTTGACCAGATGCCTCTCCTTGCAAACTCAAAGCAGAAGAAGGTTGACGATAGCTTCCAGAATGAGGTTCGCTTTGGCTCACAGTACTACTACTTTGTTGAGATCGTACTGAAGGATCCCAGATAATTGAAACTAAAAACCAATAATAAAGCGGCATGACTCAAAACCGGTCATGCCGTTTTTACCTAACCCACCAATACATCTGCTTATGAAAAAACTGTACTCATTATTGGCTCTGTCCCTGCTGACTGCAGGAGTGAGCGCACAGAATCCCGTCCAGTATTCGGTCGAGAAGGATATCATCCATTCATATCTGACGGATTTTGACTATGACACCATTCCTCTTACCGTCCAGAAGGTGATGGATTATTTCAATATGCCACACGTAACTGACGCAGGCAAACCCGCAACAGCCCCTGAGAACCGTCTGGATGCCCCCGCACCCTACAGGATCACATGGACCCATCAGGACGGGGCCGATGCCCAGCGCGTCGATGTGGGTGATGACGTAAGATTGGCCAACAAGATCTCCTTTACCGTAAACAAGGACTCATCGGCCTATGACCTCTATAACATGATGCCCGGCAAGAGAGTCTATTACAAGGTGATTTCGGTCAAGGACGATGTCGAGACCACAGTTGCCGAGGGCAGCCTTCTGCCTACCGGAAAGCTCCGCTGGATATATGCCGAGGGTACATGGAACGTACGTGATATGGGTGGCTGGACCGGTCTGGGCGGCAACCCCATCAGATACGGACAGATATTCCGCGGCGGTCAGCTGACCAACCCCAAGGATCCCTATAACGTCCTGCTTACCAGTGCCGGAATCGAGGCCATGCGTAACGCCGGAATCCGCGCCGAGCTGGACCTGCGCAGCAGCAGCCAGGCACATTACAGCTACGCATCATTCGCCATCAAGGAGAACAACAAATACGACGCTGATTTCACCAATATTGCCACCACCAGCGCCCGTATGTGGAATTATGACGGCGATGATTCCAATATCCGCGCTTTCAAGTGGATAATCAGTGAACTCAGGGCCGGCAAACCCGTATTCTTCCACTGCCAGAACGGTGCAGACCGTACCGGTACCATGGGACTGCTCATCGGCGCCCTTCTGGGTATGAGTGAGAGTGATCTGGCCAAGGATTATGAGTTGACCACCTTCTGTCAGGAGGCAGCCGTAGATTTTGATGCCACTGAGGTGGGTTTTGCACGTCTGCGCAACTATGAGGGCAAGAAGGGCTCCGTTGATGCCAGCAGCAACCCCAAGGACTACATGTTCGCTCCCGTAATTGACAAGTGGAATGGTAATGAGTATAAAGGTATGACCCCACAGCGCATAGTCTATAACTTCTTCAAGAACGGAAAAGGCAACTCCAAGGTCAGTGTATCGGACCTTATCTGGTTCATCAATTACATGACAGGCTACACCGTAGTTGACGATATCACATATGACGGCGGCATACTGATTACCCTTGACAAGAGAATGCAGGCAGCCCTGAACGCCAAGACATATCCCGAGAATGCCACCAACAACAAAATCACCTACACCTCAAGCAACCCCACAGTCGCTACTGTATCTGAGGATGGTATCATCACCGCATGGACAGCTGGTCAGGCAACAATCACAATGAAGGCCGATGACTATGTCAAGACAGTCACAGTGAACGTCCCCAAGATCGAGTCAATCTATCCCTCATCAGTAACCTTCGCAGGTGAGACCTACGGTTGGAAGAGCCCCGTGAGCAACAAGGTCAGTGACGGCTCATTCGAGTACGGAAACTACGGCTCATGGGTAAGCTGCGCCGGCAATACCCTGTCAAATGATAATTTCACCCTCAAGAGATACCAGGAGGATCAGGACAGCGTATATCTGGAGTCAAAGATTGATGGTGACGAGACATCAGAGGGCTCAATCCGCATGGAGTGGATCACCCCCAAGAAGAGAATGTTCGTGCTGGGATTCAGGATCAAGAACTCAACAAACCTGGTAACCACCAAGAACCCCAACCTCAAGATCATGCTCACCACTGACGGTGCTCCCGATGATGACCCCAACGCCACCATTCTGGAGTTTCCCTCATACAGCGGCGAGTGGACCGAGGTTCAGTACATATTCTCAACCAAGTCTGACTATAACCGCACACGCATCATATTCACACACCTGAGCCAGAACGGCAACAACACCTGCCTGGACAACTTCTATCTTCTGGATGTGAACGTTCCCACAGCAGTTGAACTGGCAAAGGCACAGCCGGAATGGGCCAAGGCATATGACATCAAAGGCCGCGAGGTTGACAGCAACACACGCGGCCTGAAGATAATTAACGGCAAGAAAGTGCTTATCTCTGAGTAAGCATGAATGAGAGTTGGCCCTGGGCACAAACCTCATCGCCAACATAAGCCGTTGAGTTAACCTGTATGAACTGTCCGCGACACCTGCCAAGGGTTGAGCGGACAGTTACTTTATCGCCCGGGTGCACCTGCTTCTTGAAGCGCACCTTGTCCATTCCGGCATAGAGAGCCAGATGGTCATACAGTTTGTCCTGGAAAAGCAGCACGCTTCCCTGAGCCATAATCTCGCACAGGATCACTCCCGGCACGATTGGGTTGCCGGGAAAATGACCGCGTGTGTAGTAGGGATCGGCAGGGACTGTGTAGTCTGATTCCACACCTTCATCAGTTGTGCGCGAGCGGTCCACAAGGAGCATAGGATCCCTGTGGGGCATGAACTGCGCCAACTCTTCCTTGTTCATCTCCATATCAGTCCTTGAAGCGCTTAAGGGTTACTGCAGCATTGTGACCGCCAAAACCAAGAGAGCAGGAGAGTGCATACTCTGCCTGAACCTTACGGGCGTTATTGGGGATATAGTCCAGGTCGCACTCGGGATCGGGCTCCTTATAGCCGATGGTGGGAGGCAGAACGCCGCTCTCCAGAGCTATGGCCGATGCAATCAGCTCGACAGCACCTGTAGCACCCAGCATATGTCCGTGCATGGACTTTGTTGAACTTATCATGACCTTACGGGCCTGCTCCTCGCCAAGCGCAATCTTGATGGCCTTGGTCTCGCAGGCGTCGTTCATATGGGTTCCTGTACCGTGTGCGTTGATATAGAGGAGGCTGTTGTCATAACCGGCTTCAGTCAGTGACTGGCTCAGTGCGGCTGCGGTAGTGGTGCCGTCGGGACGGGGAGCGGTGTAGTGGTATGCATCGCAGGTGTTTCCGTAACCTAGAACCTCAGCTATGATGTGGGCTCCGCGCTTTACGGCGTGCTCATACTCCTCAAGAATCATGATTCCGGCACCCTCGGCCATTACGAATCCGCCGCGACGTGCATCGAACGGCAGGCAGGCCTCTGCGGGGTTCTGGGCGGTGGTAAGTGCCTTCATGTTGGCAAATCCGCCTATGGCCAATTCGTTTACGGCAGCCTCGGTACCACCGGTTATGATGGCATCGGCCTGGCCGTACTTGATGGCGCGGAATGCCTCACCGACAGCGTGTGTGCTGGTGGCGCAGGCTGAAACTACGGGAAGGCAGGGACCCTGGGCGTTGAACTTGATGGCAATGTTGCCGGCGCCAAGGTTACCTATCATCATGGGGATGAACAGAGGTGATACGCGCTTGGCGCCCTCTTCCTTCATCAGTATAGACTGGTCAATGAAAGTCTGCATGCCGCCTATTCCTGAGCCTACGTAGCATCCCAGACGGCCCGGCTCAATATTCTCACCGGCCTTAAGTCCGCTCTGCTCCATAGCCTGGATGGCTGCGCAGATGCCAAACTGGCTGAAACGGTCACTGCGGCGAACGCTTCCGGCATCCATACCCATCTCGGCGGGCTTGAAATCCTTAACCTGACCGGCTACATGAACGGTCAACTCACCGAAACGGTCCAGACCCTCGATCTCTGAAATACCCAGACGTCCGTTCTCCAGACTCTCCTTGAACTCACTTATGTTCTTACCGATGGATGTGATCACACCCATACCGGTAATTACTACTCTTTTTGTTTCCATATCGCAAAATTACTGTTTACTGCTTATTTGTACATGAAACGGCGGATGCTTCCTTTGGGAGTCTTCACAAAAGGCTCAAATTTGAGTTCAAAACCGTCCACATGAGAGTAGGCGGGGATCTCCTGATTGAGTTTTGCAATGTTTCCTGCCATAACGGCGTTAAGCGCATCGTTGTCCATGCCGCTTGCACCCACCTGATCCAGATTGGGTACGATCAATGCTGTCAGATGACCCTTGCGGTCCACAATTATGGACTCCTGTACGTATGAGAGAGTGTTCAGAACCACCTCAATCTCCTCGGGGAATATGTTCTGACCGTTGGCTGACAGCAGCATGTTCTTGCATCGGCCGGCCAGGAATACGGTGGTATCCTTGTCAATTGTTCCCATATCGCCGGTGCGGAACCAGCCGTTCTTATCCAGAACCTCGGCCGTAGCCTCAGGGTTCTTGTAGTAGCCGGTGAATACGCAGTCACCTCTTATTATAAGTTCACCCGGAATATGCTCGGGGTCCGATGACTCTATGCGGCACTCAATGCCCTCGGCCACGATTTCACCTACAGACTTCATCTTGTACTTGCCCTTCTCGCCGATTGATATGGTGGGGCAGGCCTCGGTCATGCCGTAACCGGTTACGAACGGTATCTGCAGCTTCTGTGCCATCAGATCCTCAAGGTCAAATGCCATTGCGGCACCGCCGGTAACCAGGAGCTCGATGTTCTCACCAAAGGCTGACATGAAGATGGTGCGCAGGGCAATGCAGTAGTCAAGGTTGTTCTTGTAATCGGCCAACTTCTGCTTGCCGGACTTGCTGCTTACGAACTCGCCGATGGTGTTATCCAGCATCTTGACCAGGATAAGCGGAACGGCAAAGAATACGTTGGGCTTGACCTCGTTCAGTGCGGGCTTGAGATAGGCGGGGATAGGAGGCATACCCAGGATGGTAAGGTGCATGCCCAGGCACAGGGGCTCTATGGCATCGTACATCATGCCGAATATGTGCGCAAAGGGCAGCACGCTCAGGTAGGTCTGACCCTCACGGTAGGGGAAGTGACGCGGGATCAGGTAGACGTTCACGCTGAAGTTGCGTACAGTCAGCATAACGCCCTTGGGATTGCCTGTTGAGCCCGATGTGTAGTTCAATCCGCACAGCTCATCGGCAGGACGGTCTTCATAGCCCTGGAAGTCCTGGGCATTGAAGCCGCCTGGGTGAACATTTTTCATTATGCTTTCACGGTTGTTGTATATCTCAGCAAAGTTCCCACGGCTGGCCAGGAGTTCACCGGTGTGGACATCGATTGCGCCCTTCAGATTTGGCATCTGCTCAAAGTCCATCTTGTCCATCAGGCGCTTCTCAGTGTAGAGCAGCACGCTGTCTGAGTGGTTTACCAGGCTCATGGTGTCAGTGGGAGTATATCCGTCAAACAGCTGGACGCCTACGTATCCGCCGGTCATGATTGCCATAAATGTCTTTGCCCAGCCTGCGCAGCTCTTTGCGTTCAGGGCAATCTTATCGGCCTTGTTGATTCCTGCGGCTTTCCACATCAGGTGGTCGGCCTCAATCTGTGCGGCCAGCTGACCGTAGGTTGACACGGGGTGCTTGTAGTCGTTGAGCGCCGCATCGTTCCAGTGCTTGCGGACTGTTGATTCGAATTTCTTGATAAAAGTTACGTCGTACATAAATAAATATTGAATTAAAGTTGGTGCCTTAGCCGGGCAACCCGGCCCCGGGCGTAAATAATGACACAAAAATAGCCCTCCAGGTACTCCCGGAGGGCTATATAAACTGTGTTTGTGGCTAATTGAAGCCTGCTTGTGGCGAATTATTTACTTAATAACCACCTTGCGGCCGTTGATTATGTATAAGCCGGGCTCCAGTTCCGTGGGCTTTTTGTTGAGTCTGACGCCCAGGATGGAGTAGATGACGTCTTCGTTTTGGGTGGGGCTGATACGGGCTACGCCGGTCACGGGATCGAACTTGTAGTCGGTTATGAGACTACGGTTGTCATAGTCCCATGCTGCGGACTGAGTCTGACCGTAAACGAGTGAATTGAGATGAGACTCGGCAAATGTGAGATTGTCCCAGCTGTTCACTATATCATACTTGCCCAACAACAGCCAATTCTCATTCTCAGCACCGGAAACCAAGGGGTCAGAAGTGGTTACCATGGGATCGTTAAACGTAACGTCAACAGCGTACCAGTTTCCGTCGTTCATCTTGACCTCGGTCCACATATGGCTTTCAGGAGTCTTGCTTCGGCTGTCACAGGCATCACCTACAGCCAGTATACACGGTATGTGCAGCTTGTCGCAAAGTATCTTGAACGCACGTGAATATGCCTCGCATACCGGACCTCTGTTACCGTTGGTGCCGCGCAGTGCGCTCATGGGGCTCCACACTATCGACGGTGAGTTTTGCGGGTCATAGCATGAGTTGTAGGCGTTATGCATGGTGAGCCAGTTGTTCAGATACCGGATCTGGTCATAACGGGTGGTTTTGGGAACATCGGTCAGGATGGAATCTACCAGACCTTTGTATTCCTGAACTGCCGCTGTCAGGACGGTGGGGTCACGGAAATCCTCAATGCGCCAATCATAACCAGTATCGTCAATCTGAATGGCAAATAAAACATATAAGATATAACTGACACTGTCTCTGCCGCTTTCTTGGAGGAAACCGTAAGAATATTCGCAAGATGTGCACCAACTCCAGTAATTGCGCAACCAGAATGCCTCGGGATAGTCATAACTCATACTCATGAACATATACGGTGTGAAATCACGGACGTCACCCAGATATTCATCGTCATGCTGATCAATATCATTCTGCATGGCAGTACGGGCAAAGTTGGCAAGGGCTGTCCGATCCTGGTCTACAACATCCTGAGGGTACGTGAAAGTTACGCCACCATGTACCTGCTTGAGAACAACAAAAGTTTGACCGGTGCCAAACTGTATGGTGTTTCTCCTGTCTTTGCTGGGGTTGGAGAGGTAGTTTGTGCGGCCGTCAAGTACCTCCTTGACACGCTTTCCGTGATTGTCGTAGAAAGTGCGCATGTAATCGGGCAGATTGTAGATGCGGTCAATCCAACGGATGGTGTCTGGAGCGGGCGCACCGGCACGACGGGTGTCAATCTTTGACTGGACATCGGCCGATTCCCAATCAAGGTTCGAGATAAACTCGTTAAGGTCAAACTCATGGAATTCACCCATGACAGAGCCCTGATAGGTCTGGGCAAAAACATAAGACGGAAGCAGCAGCATGACTGCCGCAACCGTCTTACGTATTGATGATATGGTCATAAAAATGTTACTTGTTCAGTGCATCGGCACTAGCCATGTAGCGGGCAAGCTCCTCGTCACTTACGTGGAAGTCCTGGAGTTCACCTGAGATGTACTGGTCGTAGGCTGACATGTCTACGAATCCGTGGCCTGAGAGGTTGAAGAGGATAGTCTTCTGCTCGCCGGTCTCCTTGCACTTGAGAGCCTCGCGAACGGTAGCTGCGATGGCGTGGCAGCTCTCGGGAGCGGGGATGATACCCTCAGTCTGGGCAAACAGAACACCAGCCTTGAATGACTCGTTCTGCTCAATGTCAACTGCCTCCATGAAGCCGTCCTTCATAAGCTGTGACAGAACAACACCTGCACCGTGGTAACGCAGACCGCCGGCGTGGATGGTAGCGGGCTTGAAGGTGTGGCCCAGAGTGTACATGGGCAGCAGCGGAGTAAGACCTGATTCATCACCAAAGTCATACTCGAACTTACCGCGGGTAAGCTTGGGGCATGAAGCGGGCTCGGCAGCGATGTAACGGGTCTTCTTACCCTCCTTGATGGTGTGACGCATGAACGGCAGAGCCAGACCGCAGAAGTTTGAACCGCCACCGAAGCAAGCGATAACGATATCGGGATACTCGCCTGTAAGAGCCATCTGCTTCTCAGCCTCAAGGCCGATGACAGTCTGGTGCATGCAGACGTGGTTCAGAACAGAACCCAGAGCGTACTTGCAGTTCTTGGTGGTAACAGCCAGCTCGATAGCCTCAGAGATGGCGCAACCCAGTGAACCCTGATCATTGGGGTTTGCAGTCAGGATATCCTTACCTGCGCGGGTTGACATAGAGGGTGAAGGAGTGATGGCAGCACCGAATGTCTGCATGATTGAACGGCGGTAAGGCTTCTGGTTGAAGCTGGCCTTAACCATATATACGGCACACTCAATGCCGAACTTCTTGGTAGCGTAACTCAAAGCGCCGCCCCACTGACCTGCACCGGTCTCGGTGGTCAGGTTGGTGATACCCTGCTTCTTGGCATAGTAGGCCTGAGCAAGGGCTGAGTTCAGCTTGTGTGAACCGGCGGGTGATACGCTCTCATTCTTGAAATATATGTGTGCGGGAGTACCCAGAGCCTCCTCAAGTTCGTATGCACGAACCAGCGGGGTGCAGCGGTATGATGCATACTGCTGACGGATCTCCTCAGGTATCTCGATCCACTCATCTTTCTGGTTGAGCTCCTGATTGGCGCACTCCTCGACAAAGATGGGGTAGAGGTCTTCAGGTTTCAAAGGCTGACGTGTTCCAGGGTGCAGGAAAGGCAGAGGTTTGTTGGGCATAATAGCCTGGATGTTGAACCAAGCTGTCGGAATTTCATTCTCAGGGAGCAAATACTTTTTCTGTCTCATAGTAAGTAATTTAATATTGAAGGTTATTATTGAGGTTTATTAATTTCCAAGTTTGGTTATGTTAGCGTCAATCCAGTCCCAGCGCTTTCTGAATGCCGTTTTCATGGCATCGACAGCCTGCTGGAATGAGAGGTTGTAGTCACCGTTCTGCTTGTAGTTGGTCAGGTTGCGGTTTTCGGCCCATATGGTGTTGTTGGATGACTCTGACAGGCGGATGTATTCGGCCATCTGGTCAATGTAGATGGGCAGACTGTCTCTCCAAACATACTTATACTCGTTCCAGCGTGCAACCAGACTGTCTCTGAATTCTTTGTCATATTTGGCCAGATCAGCAAAGTAATACTTGTTATTTCCCTTGTTGTCCATCTTTAGGAGCTCCCACTGCCTGATTCGGCTGTTCTCACTGCTGCCGGCGCTGCCGTACGCTGCGTCATTGTACAGGGTGAAGGTGTGGTAGTCAAAGTCCCATACAGGGCCGTAGCAGAGTTTGCCACCGGCATCCTTGTACATGTATGCGCTGTGAGGTCCGGCATTAGGCCATGTGTTGTATGAGTCGTGGTTCATGGTTATCTCCATGATAAGCACATAGTCTATGGCTCTGTCATAATCCAGATACTGCTTTATTTTTGTGTTGCTGTTGGGATTGTACTTCATTTCGTTGTAAATGGCATCCTCCATGTTCTTGACGTAACTCTGAAGGTACTTGAACGTGGGAGATGCTGATGTCAGCAGATTGCCGTTCTCATCCTCATCAGGATCTTTAAGTACGTAGGGCACCTTGTAGCGGCTGTTTGAACCGGTGCTGCGGAATCCAACCATGGGACTCTTGTCATAACGGTCACTGGAGTTGTAACCAAGGAAGTCATCAATGACTATCAGCATTCCGCCGTTTGCGGGATCCTGCAGGTTAGGCGCTGCAATGTCAACACGGTGGTTGTCAATCCTGATCTGCTCGCAGAGGTAGTAGTTACCCATATGCTTGCCGTTCCATACCAGCTCCACGAACTTGCCTTCAACGGTGTAGGGCATATGTGTGTGACGTGAAATCCAGAATGCGGCATCATTACGCAGCAGGGTGCGGTCCTTGTAGTTTGCCAGCAGGCACCAGCGCTTCTGCTTGTGCATGCCCAGGATCTTGGCTTTCTCATCCAGCCTAAGCGCGTAAGGCTTCTTGTTGGTCTCGGTCCAAGTACCGTTTCCGCGACCCTTAAGACTGAGCGTACCCTCATAATCAACAGTACCGTCGGGCAGTTCAATGCGCATTGTAGAACCCTCAACCCAGGTATCACGACGGGTCACAGACTTACCGTTGGTATTGATCCTGACTACGGGCAGATGAGAGTTATACATGCTCATCTTGTAATCCTTGTGAGCTCCGTATTTCCATACCGTCACGGTTACAGGTGAGTTGTTCATGTTTATTGTGTTGAACTGACCCTCAACAAGTACGCTGTCGCCAAGAGTGATCTTGTCACCGTCATGGTTGAACAGGAACTTCTGGTCTGAGAAATCCGTAACTGTAGGCAGGCAGTAGAAGAATGTCTCAACCTGATCAGCATACCTCATGGCCACATTGTTGCCCATCATGACGGAATTCAATGTGATTGTAATCTTACGGATATATACGGGCGTTGACGTGATTGTGGTGTCAGGCGTAATCATCTTGAGCAGGATATAGCCCTCGGTAGGCTCCTCCTCAAGCAGGTTGATTCGTGCGGCCCATGTGCTGTCAGCGGGCTGGAATGTCAGATCCTGCAGAGTATATTTCTTGCGGAGCGAGTGCTCCAGTGAGTCTGTTATGAAAATTGATGCGCTGTCACCAAAGAACAGGTCGTACGGATTGGTGCGCAGATATACCGTGATATCCCTGTCGCCCTCAAGAAATGCGGCAATAGAGTCCTTGTTCATGATTTTCAGGTATGTGCCTATGGGCTGCTCGCGCGGAATCATGTTCAGGACGGTCTCATCAGAGTAGATGACGGTGTCTTCATCGGCCACCATGAGAGAGATTATGTCACCGGATTTCATTCCGTACTTCATGTTCATGACAATGTTCCAGATGCTGTCCTTGCCCATTTTGTAAGACTTTATCTCGGCATACTGGTACTTGGCGCCGGCGGTGTCACTTATCTGAACGGTTACATCCTGCCTTGACAGGAGGTTTACGGGAATGGTGCGTACGCGGAATATGGTTGAATCACCCTCATTGAAGGTAAGGGTATCCTGAGTAATGGTCTCGACGTGTTTGAATTCCTTCTGCGGAATCACGGGATCAGGAAAGTGAATCTCCGGTTTTTCGTCCTGACAGGACCAGAGAGCGCCTGCCGTAAGTGCTGCTATCAACAGCGTTTTAACTGGTGTCAGTAATGATTTCTTCATAGCGGCCCCAAATTTACAACTTTTAAGGCATACCCCACACCTTATTTAGTTAAATATGCGCCTGTGCATAAAAAACCGCGTTCTATTATAGTTTGAATGGACCGAATTGTTTACTTTTGTAAAAATTTTCTTAACAGTTCGTTCTAACTTGATATAAATGAAAGGATTCATCAAGAATATTACCGAATGGTATTTCACTAAAAAGGCTATACCTTACTGGTGCATTCTCCTGCTTGACTGTTTTCTGGTCCTCATAAACGGATACATCGCCTTATTCCTGACTCGAGAGTTCGCTTTCCATTCAGATGCAGCCTTCAAGGCAAACAGTTGGGGAATACTCATAACGGTATTCATCTACGCCATTTCATTCAAGTTGTTCCACACATACCACGGCATAGTACGTTACTCAACGTTCCATGACCTGGCCAACATATCATCATCCACCACCTCAGCCGCAATTGTATCCTACGGCCTGTCAAGACTGCTCAGGAACATCCAGGTGACTGCAGTCGCAATGCCCAACTTCTACGGACAGTTCATAATGTTGGTAGGCGTAACGCTGGCCATGTTTGTGGTCCGAGTAGCAGTAAAGTTCATGTTCGAACTCTCCAGGACCGATGCCCGCACCACCAATGTGTTCATCTACGGCGTGCTTGAGGGCGGTGTCAGCCTGGCCAAGAGTGTGTTCAACCAGGATGTCAAGAAATATACCCTGAAAGGTTTTGTGAGTCCCTCAGGTGACTTTGTGGGCCAGCGTCTGCTTGGCGTACGCGTTTACCCCGAGAACTTGAACCTGGCCAACATAATGGTAGAGAATGATATCCACGCCATAATGGTCAGCCCGTTGCAGACAGACCACTTCCGCGAGAAACAGGAACTCATTACCGCCCTGACCGATGCCGGCATCAAGATAATGGTCATGAACCAGAGTGAGGAGTGGGACGGCAAATCCCCCCTGAGCCACGAGCGAATGCGTGACATCGAGATCGAGGACCTTCTGCCGCGTGACAAGATTGATGTTGATATGGATGCAATCGGTCAGAACCTGCGCCGCAAGCGCATTCTGATAACAGGTGCTGCAGGCTCAATAGGCAGTGAGATGGTTCGCCAGATTGCCAAGTACAATCCCGCCGAGATGGTGCTGATTGACCAGGCTGAGACTCCAATGCATGATGTCCGTCTGTTTATGGCAGAGCGTTATCCCAAGATAAAGTGCTATACCATTGTGGGCAGCATCACCAACAAGAAGTTCATGGAGACAATCTTTGAGAGCCATAAGCCTGATTATGTTCTCCATGCAGCTGCGTACAAGCATGTTCCTATGATGGAGGATAACCCGGCAATGGCTGTGCAGAATAACATTGCAGGTACACGTGTTATTGCTGACCTGGCTGTCAAGTACAGGACCGCAAAGTTTGTTATGATTTCAACGGATAAGGCTGTGAACCCTACCAACGTGATGGGCTGCTCAAAGCGTATCTGTGAGATATACTGTCAGTCATTGAACCAGGCCATTGTGGATGGCAAGGTTGACGGTATAACACAGTTTGTCACAACTCGTTTTGGTAACGTTTTGGGCTCCAATGGTAGCGTTATTCCTATCTTCCGTGAGCAGATCAAGAACGGCGGTCCCATTACTGTTACTGACCCGGAGATGGTGCGCTTCTTTATGCTTATCCCTGAGGCTTGTAAACTGGTTCTGGAGGCTGGTACAATGGGCAAGGGTGGTGAGATTTATGTCTTTGATATGGGTAAGCCTGTCAAGATTGTAAATCTGGCCAAGCGTATGATCAAGCTTAGCGGTGCCAAGAATATTGACATTGTATTCACGGGTCTGCGTGACGGTGAGAAGCTGTATGAGGAGGTTCTTGCATCAGCTGAGAATACCCTGCCTACAGACCATCCAAAGATCCTTAGAGCTAAGGTTCGCGAGTATGACTATGAGACAGCTGTTGAGAATGAGGAGCGTCTGCTCAAGCAGTCATACACGTTTGATGATATGGAGATTGTTCGTATAATGAAGGAGATTGTCCCTGAGTTTAAGAGTAATAATTCAAAGTACGAAGTATTGGATTTGAAAGAAGTTGAAGCATGAAGCGTTCAATTATCATAACCGGCGGAGCAGGCTTTATAGGTAGCCATGTGGTCCGCCTTTTTGTTAATAAATACCCGGATTACAAAGTAATAAATCTTGACAAACTGACTTATGCCGGAAACCTTGATAATCTTAAGGATATTGAGGATAAACCCAATTACAAGTTTGTCAAGATGGATATCTGTGATTTTGACGGCGTACTCAAACTGATGCAGGATGAAAAGGTGGATGGAATTATACATCTGGCTGCAGAGAGTCATGTAGACCGCTCAATCAAGGACCCGTTTACTTTTGCACAGACCAATGTAATGGGTACTTTGAGTCTGCTCCAGGCTGTCAAGTGCTATTGGGAAGGAAACTGGGAAGGAAAGCGCTTCTATCATATTTCTACTGATGAGGTATATGGTGCTCTGGAGATGACCAATCCGGAGGGTGTCAAGCCTCCGTTTACTACTAAAGCTAGTTCTGGTGAGCATCATCTGGCTTATGGCTCCAAATTCTTTACTGAGGATTTGAAGTATCAGCCTCACAGTCCGTACAGCGCTTCTAAGGCTAGTTCCGATCACTTTGTACGTGCATTCCACGATACTTACGGAATGCCTACAATCGTGACCAACTGCTCAAATAACTACGGACCTTATCAGTTCCCCGAGAAGCTGATTCCGCTGTTCATTAACAATATCTGTCACCGCAAGCCTCTGCCCGTTTACGGCAAGGGTGAGAACGTTCGTGACTGGCTGTTTGTTGAGGATCACGCCCGTGCAATTGACTTGATTTTCCATCAGGGCAAGATCGCTGAGACCTACAATATTGGCGGCTTTAATGAGTGGAAAAATATTGACATTATTAAGGTCTTGATCAATACGGTTGACCGTCTGCTTGGACGTGCTCCCGGCGAAGACATGGACCTGATTACATACGTTACTGACCGTGCCGGTCATGACCTCCGTTACGCAATAGATTCCACCAAGTTGCAGCGTGAATTAGGGTGGGAACCGAGCCTCCAATTCGAGGAGGGAATAGAGAAAACCGTACGCTGGTACCTGGACCATCAGGACTGGGTAGACAACGTAACCAGCGGCGAGTATCAGAAGTATTACGACTCCATGTACAAGAACCGCTGATGGATGACCTAAGGTGGTATGCCCTTCGTGCGTTCCGCAATAAGATGCAACCCCTGATGCGTGATGCTCAGGAGGCCGGTCATCGTGTATACTACGCCAATTGTCTGTCAACCATATTCTTTATTCACTGTCCATTAGAGTGGCTCACCGAATTCAAGAAGAGTCACTTAACCGATTTCATGATTTACACCGATCCGTCCGGTAAGCCAGCGCCCATCCGTGATCGCGAGATGGAATCATTCATAATGGTCACATCCGTTAGTTACGACCAAGATATAGAAATCCTGGAACCCAAGCTCCAATATGCTCAAGGTGACCTAGTACGAGTTACTGACGGTATCTACAAGGGGGCCACGGGAGTGGTAAAGCGCATCAAAAAAGACCGCAAACTCCTAGTAGCCATAAACGGTGTAGCAGTAGTGGCAATCAGCCACATCCCCATGCAATACCTTGAAAAAGTCTGACAACCGTCATACTGTTAATAAGTTCCCTACCAACTTTCTGAACGAGCGTTAATATTATTTAATAATATTATCGTAACTTTGTAGTTATATACAATAACCATACTTTGTATGGTCAAACGGTCTACAGGGCACTCTTGGATAGGAGCCGCCCCGTAACGGCAACCAGGACACTGCCGCGCAAGCCCGTAAATCCACCCCGCACACCCGTGCAGGGGAGTCCTACAATTATCTATAAATCAACAAGTTTTAACATGAAGGGAATCGTTTTAGCAGGAGGATCAGGTACTCGTTTGTACCCAATTACCAAAGGCGTGAGCAAACAAATGCTCCCCATCTATGACAAGCCAATGGTATATTATCCCATCAGCGTACTTATGCTAGCGGGGATACGTGAGATACTGATAATTTCCACACCGCATGATCTGCCCGGTTTCAAGCGCCTGTTAGGCGACGGCTCTGACTATGGTGTACATTTTGAGTATGCTGAGCAGCCCAGTCCGGACGGTCTGGCGCAGGCTTTCATCATTGGCGAGAAGTTCATAGGCAATGATTGCGCCTGTCTTGTACTTGGTGACAATATTTTCTACGGCAATGGTTTTACATCAATGCTCAAGAACGCTGTCCGTGAGGCCGAGGAGAACCAGAAGGCAACAGTATTCGGTTACTGGGTATCTGATCCTGAACGATACGGAGTTGCCGAGTTTGACAAGAATGGTAACTGCCTGAGCATTGAGGAGAAGCCCGCACAGCCCAAGAGCAACTACGCTGTAGTAGGACTCTATTTCTATCCCAACAAGGTTGTTGAGGTTGCCAAACATATCAAACCATCTGCCCGTGGAGAACTTGAGATTACCACAGTAAACCAGGAGTTCCTAAAAGACGGAGAACTGAAAGTTCAGACACTGAGTCGCGGATTTGCCTGGCTTGATACCGGTACACATGACTCTCTCAGTGAGGCGAGCACCTTTGTTGAAGTTATTGAAAAACGTACCGGACTCAAGATAGCATGCCTTGAAGGAATAGCCTACAGCCGTGGTTGGATAACCGAGGAGCGTATGCGTGAGCTGGCCAAGCCCATGCTAAAGAACCAGTACGGCCAGTATCTGCTCAAAGTAATTGAGGACGAAAAGAACAAGCTCAAATGAACATACTAGTAACAGGAGCAAACGGACAGCTGGGCAACGAGATGCGCATTGTAACCCGTAGCTCCAAAGACAGATACATATTCACAGACGTTGTTCCAGTTGAAGGCCTGGAGACTACAATCCTTGACATTACTGACATTGAGGCCATTCGTGCTATTGTTCGTGAGAATGACGTCAAGGCTATAGTAAACTGCGCCGCATACACCAATGTAGATGCTGCTGAGACCAACCAGGAACTTGCAGAACTGCTGAACGCCAAAGCTCCGGAGAACCTGGCCATAGCCATGAAAGAGGTTGGGGGACTGCTGGTACACATAAGCACTGACTACGTATTTGGCAAAGAGCCCTACAATACACCATGCCGTGAGGATCAGAAAGGGACACCAACTGGAGTTTATGGCCTAACCAAACTCCACGGTGAACAGAATATACTGGAATCTGGTTGTGACTATATCATAATCCGCACAGCCTGGCTCTACAGTGAATTCGGTAAGAACTTTGTCAAGACCATGCTGAACCTGACAGCAACCAAAACTGAGTTGAAGGTAGTTTTTGATCAGGTTGGCACTCCGACATATGCTTATGACTTGGCCCAGGCTATTGTAACAATACTTGCAGATCCTAAGACAGGAATCTATCATTACAGCAATGAAGGAGTATGTTCATGGTTTGATTTTACCAAGTTGATAGCCGAATATAGCGGTCAGACAAACTGTAACATTCAGCCTTGCCTCAGCGAAGAATTCCCTTCACCCGTAAAAAGGCCATCTTTCTCAGTCCTGGACAAGACTAAGATCAAAGAGACATTCAAGTTAGAGATACCATACTGGACAGATTCACTCAAGAAGTGCATCAAAAACCTTTCGCAAAACAAATGATAAACGTAATCAAAACAGATATAGAGGGAGTTGTAATCATCGAACCCAAGGTATTTGGTGACAAAAGAGGCTACTTCTTTGAATCATTCTCTCAAAGAGAGTTTGATGAGAAGATTGCCCCAATTCTTGGGCATAGCATCAACTTTGTCCAGGACAACGAAAGTATGTCTTCTTATGGAGTGATGAGAGGCCTCCATTTTCAAAGACCGCCATATACTCAGAGTAAGTTGGTTCGTTGTGTGAAGGGTGCAGTACTCGATGTGGCCGTTGATATCCGTAAAGGTAGCCCTACATACGGTCAGCATGTTGCTGTTGAATTGACTGAGGATAACCACCGTCAATTCTTTGTTCCAAGAGGCTTCGCACATGGATTTGCCGTGTTGAGTGAGACTGCCATATTCCAGTATAAGTGTGATGAATTCTATCATCCGGAGGTTGATGGAGGAATCAGCATTTTGGATAGTAGCTTAGGTATTGATTGGCGCATACCTACAGAAAGAGCTAATCTTAGTGAGAAAGATACAAAGCACGCTCTTTTGAAAGACTTTGATTCTCCATTTGATATTACAATAAATCTATACAAATGAAAGGAATAGTTTTAGCCGGAGGCTCCGGCACCAGACTTTACCCAATCACCAAGGGTGTTAGCAAACAGCTTCTCCCTATCTATGATAAACCGATGGTTTATTATCCTATTAGCGTGCTTATGCTCGCTGGTATTAAGGATATTCTGATTATTTCAACACCATACGACCTCCCTGGTTTTAAACGTCTGTTAGGTGACGGTTCTGATTATGGCGTGAACTTCCAGTATGCTGAGCAACCTTCACCTGATGGTCTTGCTCAGGCGTTCATCATTGGTGAGAAGTTCATTGGTGATGACTCTGCCTGCTTAGTGCTAGGCGACAATATTTTTCATGGAGCAGGCTTTAGTGCACTGCTGAAAGAATCTGTACGTACAGCTGAGGAAGATAAGAAGGCCACCGTATTTGGCTACTGGGTGAATGATCCTGAACGCTATGGTGTAGCAGAGTTCGATAAGGATGGCAATTGCCTTAGTATAGAAGAAAAACCCAAGGAACCAAAGAGCAATTATGCAGTGGTTGGTCTCTACTTCTATCCCAATAAAGTGGTAGATGTAGCTAAGCACATCAAACCCTCTGCTCGTGGCGAACTGGAAATCACTACTGTCAACCAAGAATTCCTGAAGGATGGGGAATTGAAGGTTCAGACCCTTGGACGTGGCTTTGCATGGTTGGATACCGGCACTCACGATAGCCTCACAGAGGCAAGCAACTATGTGGAGACCATCGAGAAGCGACAGGGGCTTAAGGTCGCATGCTTGGAAGGTATTGCACTCCGTAAAGGTTGGATTACAACCGAAAAGATGCGCGAACTTGCTAAGCCAATGCTTAAGAATCAGTACGGACAGTATCTCATGAAGATGGCAGAAGAGTTTGAGAAGAATGGTGCTGGCAAAATTGACGAATTTTAGTATATGAATATTCTTGTAACAGGAGCTAATGGGCAATTAGGCAATGAGATGCGCATTGTATCAAAAAACAGTGCGGATAAGTACATCTTTACGGATGTGATGGAAGCCTCCGAGGAATCTATTGCCATGCTAAAGAAGTTGGGCGGTGATAATATAAAGACAGACACAGAATTTCTGGATATTACAGACCTAACCGACGTACGCCTGATAGTTCGCAAATATGATGTGAAAGTCATTGTGAATTGTGCGGCTTATACAAATGTAGATGCCGCTGAAAGCAATGAGGCCTTGGCAGAGAAACTGAATGCGGATGCTCCTAAGAACCTGGCCATTGCTATGAAGGAGGTCAATGGTCTGTTGATACATATTTCCACAGACTATGTTTTTGGTGGTGATCCATACAATACCCCTTGCAAGGAGGATCAGAAGGGGACTCCGACTGGTGTATATGGTCTAACTAAGCTCCACGGTGAACAGGGAATAATTGCTACGAACTGCAATTATGTGATACTTCGCACAGCTTGGTTATATAGTGAGTTCGGCAAGAACTTCGTGAAGACTATGTTGAATCTTACAGCAACAAAGCCTCAGTTGAAGGTGGTCTTTGACCAAGTAGGTACGCCAACTTATGCATACGATCTTGCAAAAGCAATCATAGTTATCTTTGACGATTACAAAAAAGAATCATCAAGTTTTAATCAGTGGTCAGCTTATTCCAAGGCTGGAATCTATCATTACAGCAACGAAGGCGTTTGCTCTTGGTTTGATTTCACAAAGATGATAGCTGATATAGCAGGAAATAAGGAGTGTGATATCCAGCCTTGTCATAGTGACGAGTTTCCTAGCCCAGTAAAAAGGCCTTCTTATTCCGTCCTAGATAAGACTAAATTAAAGAACGCTTTTGAGATAAATGTTCCCTATTGGATAGATTCTTTAAATCGATGTAATGACAATATAAACGATAAATGCAATTAATATGTTAAACGGTAAAGTAGTTCTAATTACTGGCGGAACTGGTTCCTTCGGTAACAAGTTTGTGGAGACGATTCTCCGTGATTATCCTAATGTGAAGAAAATCGTTATTTATTCACGCGGTGAGTTAAAACAGTATAATATGAAGCAGAAGTATCCTGAGAAGGATTACCCTATGCTCCGTTATCTGATTGGCGATGTTCGCGATGGGGAGCGTTTGAAGATGGCTTGTGAAGGTGTAGATGTTATTATCCATGCTGCTGCCATCAAGCAGGTGGACACTGCTGAGTACAACCCTCGTGAATGTATCAAGACGAATGTTGATGGTGCTGTTAATGTTATAAATGCAGCTCTGGCCTGCGGAGTGAAAGATGTTGTCGCGCTCTCCACAGATAAGGCTTGTGCTCCTATTAATCTTTATGGCGCAACAAAATTGACCAGCGATAAACTCTTCACCGCTGCCAATAATATCAAGGGCTCCAAGGATATCCGTTTCTCAGTAGTCCGCTACGGTAATGTTATGGGCTCTCGTGGTTCTGTGATTCCTTTTTTTATCAAACTCCGTGATGAAGGTGCCAAGGAACTCCCTATTACAGATATGCGTATGACTCGCTTCAACATCTCTCTTCAGGAGGGTGTTGACTTGGTGATGTGGGCTTTAGGACATCATCTTGGAGGTGAAATCTTCATTCCTAAGATTCCTTCATATAAAATTACTGATGTGGCAAAGGCTATTGCACCTAATCTTCCAATGAAAGAAGTAGGTATACGCCCTGGAGAGAAGCTCCATGAAGAGATGATAACAGCAACAGATTCTCTCAGTACCATTGATATTGGTAAGTATTATGCAATATTGCCTTCAGTCTCATTCTGCTGGACAACAGACGATTATTTAAAGCATTATAATGCAAAGTTTGTTGAACAAGGTTTCTATTTCGCTTCTGATAATAACAAGGATTGGGATACAGTAGAAACTCTTCGTGAGAAGTTTGCAAAGGTAATCCCAGGTTTTGAGGTTAAATAAGTTTGTATATGATTGATCATATTATTCCTTACGGCCACCAGCATATCAATGATGATGATGTGCAGGCCGTTATTGCAGCCCTGAAGTCCGACTATATGACCCAAGGTCCGCTGATTGGACAGTTTGAAAAGGACTTTGCAAACTATCTTGGTGTTAAATATGCTTGTGTTGTCAGCAACGGTACGGCAGCACTGCACCTTTGCGCTATGGCTCTTGATATTAAGCCTGGCGATAAGATTATAACAACTCCTATCACTTTTGTGGCTTCTGCTAATGGTTTCCGCTATCAAGGTGCTGAAGTGGTATTCTGCGATATTGACCCTAAGACCTTCTTGATGGATTTGGATAAACTGGAGCAAATTCTGAAAGCATCACCTAAGGGAACTTATAAAGCTGTTGTACCTGTTGACTTTGCCGGTTATCCTATTGACGAGGAACGTCTTCGCAAACTGTCAGATGAATATGGCTTTGCCATTGTGGTGGATGCTTGTCATGCTCCTGGTGGTAGTTTTTTGGATAGCAAGGGTGAGAAGCAGATGATTGGCAACTGCAAATATGCTGACCTTACAGTATTCTCTTTCCATCCTGTTAAGCATATCGCTACTGGTGAAGGTGGTGCTGTTACCACCAATAATAAAGAGTTGTATGAGAAAGTTGCTCTTTACCGTACTCATGGTATCACTAAAGACCCTACTCGTTTGGAAAAGAACGATGGTGGCTGGTATTATGAGATGCAGGAACTTGGTTACAACTACCGCATCACTGAAATGCAGGCCGCTCTTGGAATTAGCCAGTTGAAACGCCTTAATTGGAGCATTGAGCGTAGAAATGAAATTGCCAAGAAGTATGATGAGGCTTTCAAAGGTACAGCCGTAAAGACTCCGTTCCGTGCAGAAGGTTTGGTTCATGCTTTCCACCTCTACATTATCCAGGTTGATCCTGCTAAGCGTAAAGGTTTGTATGACTTCCTGAGAGCAAACAATGTCTATTCTCAGGTGCTTTATATTCCTGCTCACCTGATGCCTTACTATCGCCAGTTTGGTTGGAAGGCAGGTGATATGCCGGTAGCTGAGGATTACTATAGCAAATGCCTTGCATTGCCTATGTTCCCGACATTGACCGATGAGGAGCAGAATTGGATTATTGAGAAGGTAAAAGAATTCATGAAGTAATAATCAATGAAGAATCTTTGTATTATACCAGCAAGAGGCGGTAGTAAACGCATTCCGCGCAAGAACATAAAGCCCTTTATGGGCAAGCCTATTATTGCATATAGCATTGAGGCTGCTTTGAAGAGTGGGCTGTTTGATGAGGTTATGGTATCAACCGATGACGAGGAGTTTGCGGAGGTAGCACGTGACTTTGGAGCATCTGTACCATTTCTTCGTTCTGAGGCAACTTCCAATGACTTTGCTGGAACAGAGGATGTAATGAAAGAAGTATTAGATGAGTACAAGAAATTAGGAAAGGTGTTTGATAATTTCTGTTGCCTGTATTCTACTGCTCCTTTTGTTACATCAGAGCGTTTGAGAGAAGCTTATAATATGCTCTCTGATACGGTGGATGCTGCTTTTACAGTAGTTGAGTATTCATACCCCATTCAGCGTAGCTTAAAGAGAAATGAGAACGGTTATGTTGAAATGAACTTTCCTCAGTATTCTGATGCGCGAACACAAGATTTAGAAAAGATTTATCATGATGCCGGCCAGTTCTATTTTGTAAAGGTAAAGGCTTTTGAAGATGAGTTTACGCTATGGTGTAAACGAACAGCACCACTTGTTCTTTCAGAATTAGAGGTTCAAGACCTTGATACTATGACTGATTGGCAGTTGGCTGAAATGAAGTATAAACTTACACGAGAATAATGCAGAAGGTCTTTCTCCGTGCTGATGCTGGTTTAGAGATAGGGTACGGTCATTTTATCCGTACCCTGGCTCTGGCTGATATGCTTAAGGATGTATATGACTGTACTTTCTTTACTCAGGATCCTTCAGAATACCAGCGACAGGAGGTGGCCAAGGTTTGTGAAATAGTCAGCCTTCCTGCTGACGATTCCAAGTTTCCCCGGTTTCTAGAATATCTGTCTGGTGAAGAAATAGTTGTTCTTGATAACTACTTCTTTTCAACAGAATATCAAAAAGCGATAAAGGGAAAAGGATGTAAGTTGGTCTGTATAGATGATATACACGACAAACACTTTGTGGCCGATGCGATTATAAATCACGCTCCCGGGTCAGAACCAGCACAGTACAGTCGTGAGGATTATACACGCCTATATTTGGGGCCTGAATATCTACTTCTTCGCAAGGAGTTTAGAGAAGCCACACGTAGTTATACCTCCTTTAAAGAGAAAAAGAATTTATATGTGTGCTTTGGAGGGAGTGATGAACTCAACTTTACACAAAAGGCCTGTGAGATAATTCTCAATCATGCTCCAAAGCATATAGATGTTGTTGTTGGTGGTGGTTATTCCTATTACGACAAGTTGAAAGAATTTGCGAAAGATAAAGATATCTCTATTTATCGCAATGCTTCACCTTCAAAAATGGTTGGGCTATTACAAGAATCATGTCTGGCAGTTGTTCCTGACAGTATGGTTTTTTTTGAAGCATGTTGTTTGAGACGCCCCATTATCAGTGGATATGATTGTGATAACCAGCGCTTCATATCTCAATACAACCAGAAGAATAACCTTTCATGTGATATAGGCGATTTGCTAGATGACTTTGAAAATAAGTTTAAGACAGCTTATCAACAGATGAATGTAACGGTAGCTGTTGACTACATTCATAATCAGCTGGCGCTTATTAATGACAGTTCAGACAAGCTTATCAATATATTAAAAACATTATGAGCGGGAAGAAATATGATTTCGTATCAGGCGATAGGGAAACCATTCTTAACAACCTGATAGATATATTAGGTTTGAAAAAGAATCCTTTTCATCCATTAGTATTCATCAATGGACCCGAATGCGCTGAAATAGCAGAGGATGTCTACATCGGTTACCTGTCAGAGATTAATGCTAGAGGTTCCAAAGTTATTATCAAAAAAGGCTGTGATATAGCCAGTTTTGTGGATATTAACGTTGCAGACAGTCATAAAATGAGTATTGGTATTTCTGACAAGATAGAAAGAGGTCCAATTACGCTTGATGAGAACGTATTTGTGGGTAGCCATTCCTTTATTGGAGGAGGTACTCATATTGGCCATCATTCAGTTGTTGCTGCGGGAACTATATTGGTTAAAGGTGGTGAAATACCTCCATATTCCCTTATAAAGGGCAACCCGGCAGTGGTATATCCTGGCTATTATAGGAAAGATGATACAGCACAATAAACCTTTATTTGACCAAGACGATCAAGTCGCAGTTGCTGCTGCCTTAAACCGAGGATATGTGGCACAAGGGCGTGAAGTGGAATTGTTTGAACAGGAATTGGCTGTTTATACAGGTATTCCTTATTCAATATTAGTCAATAGTGGTACTACAGCTATCTATTTGGCACTATATGCGCTTCATGTTGGGAATAATGATGAGGTAATCCTTCCAACCTATGTCTGTTCCGCACTGCTGAATGCTATTCACATGATTGGAGCTAAACCAATTCTTGTTGATGTCAAAGAACAAGATTTCAATATTGACTGGGACAAGGTTGGTGATAAGATTACTCCTAAAACAAAGGCAATTTTAGTGCCTCATATTCATGGCATGCCCTCATATGTTCCTGGAAGTGAATATAGTAATACCCCCATTATAGAAGATTGTGCAACAGCGATCGGGTCATATGTTAAAAATGACCAAGGTGCTTATGAGCACGTGGGCAATAAAGCAGAATTGAGCATAACGTCTTTCTATGCCACTAAGTTTTGTGCAATGGGATATGGCGGTTTCGTGTTGTCAAAGAGAAAAGAACTTGCAAATTCTGTTTTGAACTATCGCGAGTTCGATTGTGTAGAAGAATATCAACCAAGATTCAATTTTCAGGTTTCTGATTTGAATGCAGCACTTGGTAGAAGTCAATTAAAGAAAGCAAATACATTTTTGGCGAGACGTGAATTCATAAGGAAGCAATATGATGAGGTTTTTGACGCAAAAGGTGTGAATAGACAGACACCAATCGTTGATTGCAAATATAATAATTACAGGTATATTCTAAGATTACCCCCTGAAGAGAGGGAAAAGTTTTCTTCCTATTTGTTAGAAAAAGGAATTAAGACAATCATTCCTATTGAGCAATATGAACTCTTGCACAATTATATTAGTATCTCAAAGAGTGATTTTGCAGTAGCAGAAAAAATTGCTCAAACCACTTTGTCAATCCCGGTTTATCCAGCATTAACGGATAGTGAAGTGGATCAAATTATCAAGGCAATAAAATCATATTAAGTTTATTATATCTATGGCAGGCAAATTAAGTTTTGAAGAGGAGTTAAGAAGGCATAAGATAGTTCTTATAGCATTGGAGCATTATAACCCATTGGGCATTATCCGTTCTTTTGGTGAGCTGGGTATTTATATTGATTTTGTAGGAATCAATTATAAAGTGCCGGTGGCATCCGCCAGTATGTATGTTGGTGAGCGTCATCAAGTTAATTCTATACCAGAAGCTTATGAGGCAGTGTTAAAATACTACGGTAATATATATAAAGAAACAGGTGTAAAGCCAATACTCCTTTTTAGTGACGATGATGTCTATAGTATTTTTGACGAACATATAGAAGACTTGCAAAAAGACTTTATTACCGCCAATGCCGGGAGAAATGGCCGTGTAATAGAGTTTATGGATAAAGATAAAATACAAGAGTGTGCAAAACGTCACGGACTGCCTGTCATTAGTTCTTATGTCGTAAAACCTGGTGAAGTCCCAGAAGGCCTTAAGTACCCTGTTATTACTAAGGCAATATCACCTCTGGCTGGTGCCTGGAAAGGAGATTTTCATATCTGTGAGAATGAGAAAGAACTCCGTGATAACATGGCGACTATCAATGCGGAAAAATGTATGATTCAGCCATATATTGAAAAGAAAACAGAGATCCAATACGAGGGCTTTAGTTATAACCATGGGAAGGGGATGTTTACGGGTATTCAGATTGCCAACAACTACCCCATTAGGGGCTATTATGGTCCATATATGAATATCTTCCCTCCAAAGCATCCTGATTTCTTGGAGAAATTGAACGCAATGTTGGAGGAAATAGGTTTTGAGGGCCTGTGGGAGATAGAGTTCCTTGTCGATACTGACGGTAATTACTGGTTCCTTGAGATTAATTTCCGCAGTTCACCATGGCACCGGGCCGCAACTATAGCAGGTATGCCACTGGCTTATTATTGGATTCAGACCACGCTAACAGGGGAGTGCCCCAAGCCGGTGGAGTTTAAACCTTTTGATGCAATGGTGGAAACTGTCGATTATAGTAAGCGCGTAGAACAAGGCCGTTGTACTCTGGCTGAATGGCTGTCTGATTTTAAGAACGCAAAATGCACATATTATTATGATGCTATTGACCAAGAACCATGGAACCTTGTGGTAAAAAACTGGGATCGATTAAAATAAAAAGCAATTATTATCATGATAGATTTTTGGAATTCAGATAAAACTGTCATAATCGCAGAACTGTCCTGCAATCATATTCAGCATTATGACATAGCTGTCAAAACGATAGAGGCAATGGCTGCTAGTGGGGTTGATGTCGTAAAGGTACAGAATGATAATGCGGACGGAGGTATTACTATTAATTGCGATAATGAGTTTTTCCAAGTAAAAGGAGGTACACTTTGGGATGGTGAGACTCTATATAGTCTTTATAAAAAGACAGATACACCATGGGACTGGTTACCGAAATTACAAAAACTTGCACATTCTTTAGGGTTGGGTTTTTTCTCAACACCTTCAGATGAAGCAGGCGTTGATTTCTTGGAGAAATTGAACGTCCCTTGCTATAAAATATCCAGTTTTGAGATTACAGACCTTGGATTGATTGAGAAGGCTGCACGTACCGGTAAACCTATTATTATGTCAACCGGCATAGCAGAAGAAGAGGATATCCAACTGGCTGTAGAAACATGCCGCAAGGTGGGAAATAACAATATCCTATTAATGAAGTGTACTTCATCATATCCTGCACCCATTGAGGAGGCGAACCTTCTGACAATTCCTGATATGAAGAAACGGTTCGGAGTGCGCGCTGGTCTATCAGATCATTCAATGGGTAATGTGGTTGCTACAACTGCAGTAGCCCTCGGTGCAGAGATGGTCGAGAAACATTTCATCTTGGACAGAAGGTTGGGGGGACCGGATGCGGATTTCTCTATGGAGCCAGAAGAATTTAAGGAAATGGTCCTCCGGATACGAGAAGTTGAGAAGAGCATTGGACGTGTAAGATATGAACTTAGCGAAAAAGGAAAAAAGAACCGTCACTTTGCTAAATCTCTCTTCTTTGTAAAAGATATTAAAGCGGGCGAAATGATTACAAAGGAGAATATGAAGGCGATTCGTCCTGGAGATGGTCTTCACCCGAAGTACTACAATGAATTGATTGGTAAAAAGGTGGCAGTTGATATTAAACTGGGTACACCTGTTGACTGGACTTTAATCAAGTAATAATAATATGTTTAAGAATAAAAGAATAATGGTTGTAGCAGCCCATCCTGATGATGAACTGCTTGGATTGGGAGCAACTATGCACAAACTTATTAAAGAGCAAAGTGCAGTAGTGCATGTTGTTATTCTTGGCGAAGGTATAACCTCTCGTTCAGATACTCGTGATCCAGAGAAATGGAAAGAAGTACTTGAGGCACATCATGTGAATATGAATGCTGCCGGGGCTCATATTGGATTTGCCTCCATCCATAGTTATAACTTCTCAGATAATCGCTTTGACTCCCATGCTCTTCTCGACATTGTAAAGGTGGTAGAGAAAGAGAAGGAGGAATTCAAACCAGATATTATCTTTACTCACAACGCAGGAGATTTGAATGTTGACCATCGTTATACATTCCAAGCAGTTATGACAGCGACTCGTCCTATGGCTGACGAAATTGTTAAAGCCGTTATATGCTTCGAGACTAATTCTGCAACTGAGTGGCAATACAGTAATCATCCTGAAAACTTCCATCCTAACCTCTTTATGGAGATAGGAGAAGAAGATTTGCAGGCAAAAATAGACGCTTTAGGAGAGTATAAATTTGAGATTCGCGATTATCCACATCCGAGGTCTACAAAAGCTTTGAGAGTATTAGCCGAGTATCGTGGTTATGCTTCAGGTTATGAGATGGCTGAAGCATTTGAGATTGTGAGAATGAGGGGTTGGAGTTATTAGTATTATTTGACAATAGTAACCGCAAATGAATATTATTAAAGCGGTCGAGAACCGTAAGGATCTTATTTCATTCATCATACTTAATTATTTAGACAAGGGTCTTGCGTTCTTATTGCCTTTAATAGTTTTGTATATTTGCGATGATAAGACTGTATACAACAAAATAGAATATGTCTATTCAATTGCAGGCATTGCCATTGTTTTTTTTAACTTAAGCAATTTTGGGGGATTCTATTTTTATAAAGAGTCAAACGATAGGAAGCACTTTTTAAAGCTTTATCAAAAAGCTTGCAGTATCATGCTTCTGTTCATGGTGGCGGTCATGTTAGTTGCCGCTTTCGTCTGGAACGTCCTTGATGATAAAATAACTCTTTTACTTTGTTGTTGTGTTAGTGCAAGGTTGTCTTATTTGCTATTTATTAATAATGATAGTGTATATTATCGCCTTATAGATAAAGCGTATAAGATTCTTTTATTTTCAATCGTCATCAATATTATCTCAATATCGCTAGTATTTTTGTTTTTTTATTTCAACAAGGACATTATTGTTCCTTATTTTATAACAGGTCTTGTGATTCCGATTGTGTTGTCGATAAGATGCTTATTGAATGAGAAAACTATAAGCATTCATGAAGTGTTGTCGTACTATAAAGACACATTCTTCTATGCATGGCCTATTTTTATTACAACATTTCTTGGAATGTTTGTCAACAACTTTGGTAAGATATTCGCGTTTAATACAATGTCACCAGACGAGATGTATTCTTTTTCCTATACTTTGCGTATTTCGTTGATAATCCAATTGGCACATTCTTCGATTATGGCATATTTCAGTAAGCGAATTTTTCTATTGGGATATTCATTTAAATTGATAGTCGGTTATTTATTTTTTATAAGTTCCTGTGTTTTTGTTAGTTTTGCCGCCCTATTTTGTTTAAATCAACTAGAGGCTTTTCATATTAATATAACATGGTCCACTCTAGTGTTGTTTCTATATACATATGTTTTCTGCGCGGCCAGTTTCTTTGGAGATTTCTTTAGTCGTCGTAACTTAAACAGGTTAACATTATATGCTACATTAATAGCTACTGTTATCTATGCGCTAATGTTTATTCTAAATGATAATCGCACATTAGGTTATGTAGCAATTGCGATGTTGATGTATTCAATTGTAAGGATGGTAATGTATTTAACATTCCTTTGGGGGGTTAAGCGTAAAGAAAGATTATATGTTAAATAAGATAGTATGAAAATCAATTATTTTAAAATCAGAGAGAGTGTTAAGAATCTCCCGACGTCTGATATTTTGCAGGGAAAGAGGGTCCTATTCGTAACAATACGCTCTTTTTCCTTTATCTTTTATCAGGAATTGTTTTTTGCAAATGTTTATGCACGGCAGGGGGCCAAAGTAAAAGTATTGTTGGATGATGGCATTTTGCCTCATTGGGACACATATCAGCTGCCAGATGGTGATGTAGCTCTTAATCCATATAAAAAGTTTAGGATTAGGCTTGTCAAGGCTCTCCTTTTGCGTGCGTTTGCACATCCAAATATTTCTGTTGTATATCTATCTTCCCTTGTTGATAATCATTCATTGAATAAAGCTAGAACAGAAATTAATGAACAGGATAAAAAGGATTGTATCAGTTCTGTAAGACGTTATTTCCAAAATGGACGAGCTGATCTTTCTGATCCTGTTCAGAAGAAATACTATGACGCCTGTATTGAGAATTGTGTTATCATGAAGGCATCTATAAAAAATGTTATTGATAACTGGAAGCCAACCCTTGCTATCACTTCACATGGAATATACTCTTTATGGGGGCCAGGATACACAATTCTTAAGAATCATTCAATACCTACTTATGTATATGGACCTCATCCATATCAACCTGATTGTTTTGATATTACGGACACTTTAATTCAGACATTATGTAAGGATAGTGATTCTGTGGATTATATGAAAAATGGTGAGTTTACGGAGGAGAATAAGAGCCAGATACAAGAGTTTTTCGATAGAAGGCAGAACCATAAAACAATAGACACAGCTATTTATTATTCATGGATGGATAAAGAAAAGGCTGACACAAGTTATTTTGAAAAAAAGGATGATTCTGTTCTAACATTCTGTATGTTCCCTAATGTTATTTGGGATGGCGATGTAGCTCAGCGCGATAAAGTTTTTGATGGGAACCTGGATTATATTATTTCAACTATCAACCACTTTAGAAACTCCAAGAATTTCCTCTATGTTAGGTGTCATCCCTCAGAGGCTACTCTCTGTACGAATGACATAAAGTTGATCGATGTTCTGGAAAAAGAGATACCGGATTTATACGAGTTAAAGAATGTAAAGGTTATACGTTCTGAATGGAAAATAGATACTTATAATTTTATCAAAAATTATGTGGATGTAGGAATAGTGTACGATGGAATTATAGCTATGGAATTGACTTATTTAGGGAAGCCTGTTATTTCACCTTCAATGGCGAGATTCAATGGCGGTGATTTTCTAATTAATCCTGAAACTCGTGACGAGTATTTCGCACTTTTTAATGATACTGATTATTTGAAATCTTTTATGAATCCAACTAGAATTAATGCGATGCTTAAGTTTGCATATTGGTATATATATAAATTGGCTTATTATTTACCTATATACAGTACAAGAGTTTGGCTCACTTGCGATTTTAATAAAGACTTTAAAGCAGAATATAAATCAGAGAGGTTTTTGCGTTCAATCAATAAATTATTAACGATAGCTGAGTAGTAGAGACGTGCCCAATCACTTTTTTCTAGTATTTGACGGTATATGAAGGAAACTTTAGATTATGTGATAGTCTCATTTATTGATTCATTGGCATTCCCCATACGAGAAGCGACTCGTAAACAGATTTGGTGGATGGCTGAAAAGAAAAAGAATGAAGGCAGGAGTGTGACAGTTTTCATTATTAATAACAAAAATGAAAGGGATGTTAACGAGGGGATAGAAATTGTTTATACAGATTTGCGTTCTTTTATTCATAAAACAGGAGTCATTAACACACTCCATTGTATAAATGGTAGTGTAGTACCAGGTTTACTGAGTTTAAGGAAAATAAAGTCAAGTCGAAAGTGTTTGACACTAACGGATGGTTCGATGTATTGGTATGATAAAAAAGTGCTGAGGAAATGCATAGCTTTATTGCTCCCTTTTTATTATGGAGAAATACAAGTTTACAGCAAGTATCAGTATAACAGACTTCCCAATAAGAATAAAGTCTCAATCATAAAGCCGTTATTACCATTAATTAGAAAAGCGAATGTGGAAAGAACAATCAATCCCTCGGTTTTATATATGGGGCATATTAGTCGAATGAAGGGGTTTGACTCTATTTTGCCCGCAATGGATACATTGCTCCATGAGATACCGAATCTTCAGTTCATTATTTGTAATAATATGATTACTGTTGAGCAAAAGTATCTAAATGGTATTGAAAAGCTGAAAAACAAATATAGTAATCAGGTTATTATCAAAGGTATTGTTGATCCCATTGAAGAATTATCTAAGGCATGGGTGTATATTTATCCATTCATAGATGACGTTGGAACCATGGCTTTTCCTTTGTCCCTTTATGAAGCCCAATGCTGTGGAGTACCCTTTGTTGCTTGTGATGTTGCCGCAAATAAAGAGTTCTTTGATGTCAAATACTTGATAGAGCCAGGAAATCAAAAGCAGTTATACGACAAGATCAAACAATTTATTGATGAAAGAAAGAATTGGTAGGATTTATAGCCCAGAAAAAGCAACAGAGTATTTATCGGTACTTTGTGAACTGGATAAAAACAATATAAGTTATATATTGCTCAATGTATTAGTCGCTGACGATAATCCAGGCGACCTTGATATCCTATTGCTAAAAGGAAAAGCGAATGAATTGTCCTCATTGTTACAAGATCTTGGTTTTTCGTATTATGCAAAGTACGACACACAACAATATCTCTGGAACAAATATTTGAAAGGCGTAGGTTTTGTCCAAATACATCTTTATGAATCTATTTCATATCAAGGGAAGTTATTCTTCCCAAAATGCAAACTAGATATTCATTATCAAAAAGATGTAAGTTTTAATTATTATATTTTCCTCATAGAGTCCTTATATAAATTTAAGCTCCGCCCAGATCAGTATGCGGAGTATAAACAGCTTTTAGCCCCGGAAGACTTTAAACGTTTCTCTAAAGATTTGGTTGGAGAAAAATTGGCGGACTACATGGTCAGTGTATATGAAGGAAGAGAATCGTTGTCAAAAGTAGTTAGAAATAAATTTTTCAGAAACTGTAATTGGATAAACAGTGCCCTTATAGTATGCCGTAAAATCCTACTAAAACTATACCGTTTGTTCTTTAATCGAGATAAAGAGGTTTTATTCCTAGGAGTGGATGGCTCTGGAAAGACATCTGTGATTGATAGTGTAAGGGTAATTTCCGGCAAGGGCGGATTGTTCCCTTTGACCAGATATATGGGCTTAAGAGAGAGCAGATTCTCAAATAATAATGATAGTAATGATGTAGATAATAATGTAATGAGTGATAAGAGTTATCGCCGTCCGGTACTCCCCCTCACTTTACTCCGCATAGTTAAGTTGCTGCTTTATTGGCTTGAGTATAACTTAAAGTATTTGTTTCGAGTCCGTTTGAGCAAACAGAGTGCTGACACTTTGTTTCTTATTGACCGTTGTTATATAGACCTGTTGTATTATTACCCATACAAGATTGTTGAAAGATTTATTCTTAAATACTCTTTTCTTCCGTCCAAAATCGTATTCCTTACAGGAAATAAAGAGGAGTTGTATAATAGAAAGAAAGAAATGAGTAAAGAAAAATTTGATATTTTGTTTTCTTTCTACAAGGATATAGCAAATCTACTCTATAATTATAAGAAAAATGTTATTGTCATAAATACCACAGATAACGACATACGAAATACAACCATCAAAATTTGTGATTTCATTATGTTGAACTAGGATAATAGGGATGAAAACAATTACCAAATTGATGATAATCTTCCTTTTCTTGTTCGCTATATTGGGAGATTTTATAGTCGGTGTGTTCGGTATAGGTTCTATTAGGCTTATATCGTTAGTGGGGTTTGTGTTATTTTTTGGGGGATATTTGATTCTGAAGCAGGATAATAGATTGTATAAAATTCTATTTTCTGTTTTAACCTTAGTTGTTGTTTATATAGTTGTTAGAGGGGGCCTATTTAATGGTTTTACTGCCATATATTGTATTCCATTAGGGTATTTAATAGCAAAGGAATGGAAGTATTGTAGCCCATATCTGGATGTCATCTTTTGCGTGCAACTCGTTTTGCTTTTATACGAGACTCTAACACATTCATATATTTTCCATGAAGTTAGCGGGGGAATAATTGGAGCTTATTCAAATAATTTTGATGCAGATGTAATGGAAGATATTGCACAACAAGTCGGTTTTAGAACTAAAGGGCTTTTTGGTGGAACGTTAACTGCAAGTTCATTTGTCATTTATTACAGTTATTTGAATAAGGATAATAGGCTAAAGTTATTACTTTGTTTACTTATGGCGTTCCTAATAAAGGGACGGCTTGCTATTCTTTCTGTTTTTCTTCTGTTTGCATACGATTATTATAAAGTTCTAAAAAAGAAATACAGTAAGCGTTCGCTTGTCATGGCTACAATAGCGGGCGGTTTGTTGTTATTTTTGATTATTCTATTATTGTCTTCATATGCAGCTAGTGTTCCTTTCGTGTATAATCTTTTGCACGCTTTTGATCCAGATGCAGCAGGCAATTTTGGTCGAATTTGGGCTTATACACAGGCATACGATACTTATGTAAACAACTATGGTATGATTCAGAAACTATTTGGGGGGGATTATGAGTTACTTGACCAATATGGGCGAACAGGCGTATCTGCGGAATCGGAGTTACTTGGACAGCTCCTTGAAATAGGAATAGTAGGTGTCTCATTATATATCATGGCATTTGTTATATTATTCAGGCAATCACGTAATAGTGGTGTGTCAATTAAGTTTGTAGCATTAATGACGTTGATGGCCTATTTGGAGTATAGGCACTGCTCAGGGAATATGAGGGCAATGTTTTTTTGGACGGTATTCTTCTTATATACAAAGTACTATTCAGAATACGAGCGAGTAAAGCAAAGAAAAGCTCTAATGAATCGGACAATCACAAAATCAATTACCAGAGGAGTGGTTGTTAATTAATAAATTAGATTCCATGCAGTTTTCTTCTCTATCGTTGGTACTTAGTATTATTTGCCTATTGCCAATGGCAGGCAATGCAACCCCTAGTGTTAAACCTATTCGGGCGGAGATAAATGAAACATGCCAGAAAGTTCATTATGTGGGTAGGTTCGCTAATCTCAAAAAGGTATTGTCAAAACCAGATACAAGATATGTAATACGTTATAATCATAATCTGAAGGGGAAAAAAATTAAAGTTGGAGAGAAGTCGACACTTGACTTTCAAGGTGGAAGTTTCAGTGGTGGAACACTTCTCTTGAATGACAGAGTTGTTATAACAGGGGAACCTTTGTTCTATTATAACTGCACCCCAAAAGAATCGGATACGGAATTCATCGGATATGTATACAATGGTGGCACATGCGTTTTCAGAAGCCCAATTATTATCAAGGATCATAGCGACATTCTCATAGAGAACGCTCGTTTCATTATGAACACAACGAACGAGTCAATCAAATGGCATGGCGCGATAATTTGTTATGGAGAAGATGGGTGTAAAAATATCAAACTGCACGTTCGATGGAGATAAAGTCGCTTTTTATTCAAATGTATATGAGTCTGAGATTAGTCGTTGTAGATTCACAAATATTCCATTTACGGCCATTGCGATAGAAACGGCATATGACCATACACCATGGCAACATCCTCACGATATAATGATATGTAATAATTATATTAAGCAAAATTTGGATGCAACTGTTGATTATGGAAATGTAATGTGGTGTAGTGGCGTGGAAAATTTGACTATCAAAAATAATGATATTACACTATTACAAGGAATTCTCTTGTACTGTGGGGATGGAAATGTGGTTCTCAAAAATATTGATGTTTCAAACAACCGTATCACCCTTTTGGCAGACCATGATGGATCTTTAAAAAATATGGCTACCTTTTTTTTGATGGGTAAGTCATATCAGTTTATTTCTGATAAAATGCCCGAACAATCAGTTTTAATAAAAGGCAATTATCTAAAGCAACAGATGCTCGGAGAATCAAAAGCCGTCCAAGACGGAAACATTGGAATTTCACTATTGTTTGCGGCGAATGTAGTAATAGAAGATAATACTTTTGATGGTTTTTCAGTTGGAGTAGATGTATGTGATCATTTTAAAGGGCATTATTATTATGTTAACAATATAAAACTTCATGACAATATTTTTCAAAATATAGATAGATACATAATTAATTTAGATAGTGAACCACAATTGTTAGAAATCTATAACAATGAAGTTTGGAATAAGACACTAAACGTAAAAGAAGAAAATCGAAATAGATTATTTATCAATGGTAATCTGAACGAGAGAGTTTACCTAAGAAACAATAAATACTAAATTTCTAACATAATGATTTATGATAAAAATTAATATAGTTGATCCCATTGGTATTCATTCGGGGATGAAGTATTATTTAGATTCCTTTAAGAATGTACTAGAAAGGATAGGTGGGGTAGATGTAAGTATTTTATCAAACTATTCAGATTCTAATAGAAAGCCTTTTTTTTATAATTTTTATGAAGGAAATACGATTGGTAAGTTTTATAAACTAGCGAAGGGAATATTAAACTTGTGGACTTTTTCCTTGACCCATCGTGATGATGTGTTTATTATATTATCATATGGTACACAGATTGATGCATTACTAATACATGCAACATGGGCTAAAATTAGAATAATTGATGTTCATGAGGTAATTGTTCAGGGGTCTGAAAGCAATATATTTTTTAAGCGGTTGTTTTCTAGAATTTTTTCTAAACAGAAGGCCGTTATATATCATTCAGAGAGGGCAAAAACAATGCTTTTAGAACTAGGGTTTATGGGGGAATCTTTTTTTGTGCCCCATTTTGAGTATAATACAGATTCCGATTATGATGTAAAGAATATCAATAAGAATGTTTATGAGTGTATAAAGAAAGGGAAAATTAATTTACTGTTCTTTGGAAACATAACCTATAGTAAAGGGATTGATATTTTCATCCAAAGTATTAATACACTAAAAAATGAGATTAAAGATAAAATAAATGTAATAATAGCCGGGAAAACTCTAGATGATACTTTTTCTAATTGTGATATATCCTCTGATGTTTTCAGCATTGCTATTCAGCATCTTAATGACGATGAGATGAAATACTTGTACTCCCAGACAGATTATGTTATTCTTCCATACAGACAAACATCGCAAAGTGGAGTACTAGAAATGGCAATACACTATAATAAACCTGTAGTTGCATCAAATATTCCTTATTTTTCTATGATGCTGAATAAATATCCTAGTTTTGGATTGCTTACTGAATTGGATTCCGCATCATTAAATGAAACATGGTGCCGTATTTCTAATCAGGATTCACATACAGGTTTTTATAATGAAGAAGATATGAGAGTATATAAAACTCGTACAGAAGATATTGTATTTATAGAAGAGTTCTCTTTATTCTTGAAAAGAGAACACAAGATTTAGTCACGTAAATTGTTATAGGTACTTGCGTAACTATTTAGAGTTATTCTAATGGGTTTAAAAGTGGAAAAATGAATAAGACAAATTGTATACTTAGGATTAAGAGTATAATTGCGTGCAGAATGCAGAATTTTAGGTTATGGCTGTATCGAAAGAAGGGCTATGACATTGGTGACGGATGCATTATAGAAAAGATCAAGCTTGACAAGGTATATCCTCAGGGGATACATATAGGTAAAGAATGTTTAATAGCATCTGGTGTTGTTATACTAACCCATGATCATTGTAAAAGGATAGGCCCTTCAATTCTTGATTGTTATGTGACTAATACAATTATTGGGAACAGGTGTTTTGTGGCTTTGAACTCTATTATAATGCCTGGTGTTACAATTGGAGATGAATGCATCGTAGGAGCTGGTTCGGTGGTGACCAAAGATGTTCCTGGTCATTGTGTTGTTGCAGGAAATCCAGCAAGAATAATACGGAGGGGTATTTCAATGTCAAGAAGAGCTGAGTTAACATGTTGGAACCCAGAAGAAGGATGGGTTAATCAAGACTAATGGACAGTGAGTAAATTTAAACGATAAATGAAAATAGCAATTGTAGGAACTCAAGGTCTACCTAATCAGTATGGAGGCTTTGAGACATTGGCGGATTATCTAGTGAGGAATCTGAGCGGTAGACATGATATTACGGTCTATTGCTCCTCAAAAAGTATTAAACGTGGTGCAGATGAGTACTGTGGGGCCAAGTTGAAGTATATTAACGTGGCCGACCATGGGGCGAGTGGTATTTTATATGATACTCTCTGCTTGCTAGACGCACAAAGACAAAATTTTGATGCGATTTTAGTGTTGGGTACTTTATCGATTCCCTCCATTCCTCTTCTGACCAAAAAGACTTTGAATAAGTGCATTTCCAACTTTGGAGGACTTGACTGGTTAAGAAGTAAGTGGGGCCATTTTGCTCAAAGAGTAATATATCACACTTGTAGAGTAACCGTGAAGTATTCCAAAATAGTTGTTTCAGACAATCTTAAGATACAAGATTATATCAAACAAGATTTTGGGAAGGATTCATATCTTATTGCATATGGCGGGGATCAGTCACAGCATCTTCCAATTACACCGGAAATGGCGCAGAAATACCCCTTCCTGAAAGGAAAATATGCCTTTGAGGTCGCTAGAATTCAACCTGACAATAATATCGAAATGTTGATGAAAGCCTTCATGATGGCTGATTCCATTCCATTTGTGCTGGTAGGAAACTGGAATAAATCAGATTACGGAATTGAGATTAAAAAAAAGTATGAAGGAAAGAAGAATCTTATTCTTCTGGACGCAATATACGATAAGAGTATTCTTGATGTGTTAAGAAGCAATTGCTATCTCTACGTTCACGGCCACTCTGCGGGTGGAACTAATCCGTCTCTTTGTGAAGCTATGAATTTGGGCTTACCTATTATGGCCTTCTCTAACGGCTACAATCAGAACACAACATTTAATAAGGCTATGTATTTTGAAAATGAGAATCAACTAAAATATTTGATTTTGTCAGTTAAGGAGGAGGATTTAAAGAGAATAGGAAGGGATATGGAGGAACTTGCAAAGCAACATTATCGTTGGGAATATATAGCTAGCGAGTATGAAAAGCTCTGTTATCAAGTAACAAAATAATGGTTTATATTAATTTATGGAGCGCTTACTAGATTAAATCGTTTTAAGATTTTGGTGTCATTGGAATTCAATAGAAATTGAAAAGATTCAAAAAAGGTCTTTCGTAAATAAGAATATAGTATCTGGTGTAGAATATATGAGTGATAAGAAAAAGATAAACTGGTTGTTGATCCTTCAAGGCTGGGCAATGCTGTGGGTTATAATAGGTCATGCTTTTCTGGGAGTGGCCGGAGAAGGGCCCAAATGGGAGAATGTATTGACTCATTTTGCATATTCGTTTCATATGCCGCTTTTTATGTTGGTGTCAGGATGGCTTTTTTTTATGACAAGACTAAAAGAAAGTGGGGGGGGCAAAAATTGGTCCTACTCTGAGGTGGTGAAAGATAAGGCAATGCGTTTATTGTTACCTGGTTTTGTGTTCAGCCTTGTAGCAGGTGCTCTAAAATTAGCTTTTCCTGATGATATTTCACGGCAGGTTGGGTTGAATTTACACGAAATAGCTCATCAGTATTTGTACCCTAATGATAATCCTATGAGAGAATTATGGTTTATTGCCACACTATTTTGGTTTTTCCTACTGACACCATTATGGCGAATAGTCATGAAACGTGCTTTATATATTTGGCTAACGTTAGTTACACTTATTGTTTTGCATTTTTATCACCCTGATATTCAATTATTATGTATTGGAAGGGCGTTAGACTACGCACTTTGGTTTTACCTTGGATTAGTGATTTCCAAAACTGGTTTTGTTGAGAAAGTGTTAAGCAAACATATCTGGGTTGCGTTGGCAATAGGAATTGCTATTTATGTTACAGGAGAGTTAACTATGAGATTTGTAACTACCGTAGGTGGTATTACACTTTCTTTTGCACTTGCGCTTATTGCTGACAAATATATTCCCAAGTTGTTTTATAGCTTCCGTAACTATACTTACCAGATTTTCTTGATGGGTATTTTTGCCCAGATGTTAATAAAGATAGTATTCAAGCATGTGAACTTGCCATATATTCCGACTTATTTATTATGTATTTGGGTCGGTTTGTATGTGCCCGTATTTGTCTCAAAAATCATAGAGAAAATTAATTGGAAGCCTTTATCTCTTTGTGTTGGGCTAAAAACAAATAGTAAATAAAAAATATTTAGTTTAATATAATGGAAAAAGTAAGAGTTGGTATCATCGGTTTTGGCCGTATGGGTTTGACCCATTACAGCATCATCAACACTCATCCAGCAGTGGAGATGACGGCCATAGCTGATACGTCGAGCACTATGCTCAACATGATTAAGAAGTATTTGCCGGGAGTGAAAATGTTTGAGGACTACAAAGACCTGTTGAATAGCGGTCTTGTGGATGCGGTGATTATTTGCACTCCTTCAATCCTGCATCACGATGCTTGTAAATTGGCGGGTGACAATGGTATTGCAGTATTCTGCGAGAAACCGTTTACCACATCACCGGCACAGGCACTTGAACTGGCAGACTTGTTTGAAAGCAAAGGATTGGTGAACCAGGTGGGTTATGTGTATCGCTTTGATGTGGTATTCAACAAGGTTAAGGAGTACTTGAATGCTGGGCTGATAGGTGAAATCTGCCATGTAAATGCACAGTTCCTGAGTGCCACTATTTCTAGTGCCAAGCCTGCTAAGGGATGGAGAGCCAAGAGAGAGAACGGTGGTGGTGCTACATACGAGATGGGTAGCCATGTGTTTGACCTGATGAACTTCTTCTTGGGCAAACAAACCAAAGTTTATGGTTCATTGTTGAATAAGGTGTATTCTGACAGTGTTGAGGATGTATGCTCTGTAGATGTACAGTACAACAACGAGACAACCTGCTCTATGCATGTGAACTGGAGTGATTACACTTACCGCAAACCCATGCTGAAACTGGACTTTCACGGAACAAAGGGTAAGATCCAGGCTGACCTTTATGGACTGAGAGTGTTCTTGCGTGAGGAGAACAAGGAGTTTGGATTGCCGGAAGGTTGGACTTCAACTCCAATGAATATGCTGCCAGATCCTTGCCCGTTCTACGTTCGTGGCACCAGCTTTACCAACCAGCTGTATGCTTTTGCAGATGCCGTTCTGGCAAATAAGAAATCAACGGGATGCTCATTCCGTGAGGCCGCAGAGACCCAGGAACTGATTCATACCATATTTGAGAACAACGAAAAATAATGCAGCCATGGAGAAGATAGATAAGATAGTTTTTGGTGACAATCAGTTTTTTGGAATCAATCACCGTTCTCAGGAAAAGGCTGAGGAAATGTTGAAGCGCTTTAGTGATGTAAACAACATCCTGAAGGTTTATGATGATGCTTTTGCTTGTGGCGTTAAGGCTGTGATGCTGAACAGTAATGATCGTGCTGAGGAGATATGTCAGTATTTCCGTGATCACAAGTCACAGTATGGAGATTTGGTTTGGTATCCTTCGGTTCCTTATCCTCATAAGTATGCCAACATGGTGAATGAGTTGGGTATCTTCCCAGCCATCAGCGAGGTCCTGTTTAAGGGCAATTCCGCCGGCGGAGTACTTAGTATGATTGGTAAGGGTGCATCGGCCGTTCTGACAAAGGATGCTATGAAGATGATGGAAATGCTTTTGGATGTGGAATTTAAGATATTCAGAGGCTTGAATGTGAATACATTCTTCTTGCTAAACCCCATCACTGACTTGTTGCTGGGCTACAATGTGAAGGAGGTATTTGAGCATTATTGTGAATATGTTCGCAAGAAATATAAGTGCAATCCTGGATTGATTACACTTAATTTGCCATACTTGAAGAGCAAACTTGAAGAGTGGGGTATTGATGAAGTTGTAATTTGCTCATCTATCAATGCTGCCGGATTCAATATGCATCCTTCTATGGAGGCATACGAGAAGTGCATAGCTGAGAATGATCCCAGCAAGTATCAGCTAATGGCTATGAATGTTCTGGCATCGGGCTCAATTACTGTACAGCAGAGTTTTGACTATATCAATAGTCTGAACTTGCAGAGTGTAGTGTTTGGAGCTTCGTCAAAAGGACATATTCAGAGCTCTTTTGATGCTATCAAGATTTAATTCTCATGAAGATTCTTATTACCGGCGTTCACGGTTTTGTGGGCAGTAATCTGGTATCGGCCTTACGGGGGGAAAATACCATTTTTGGGCTGGATATTGTTGCTCCTGAGAAGGAGGGAGTAGATAAGACCTTTTCTTGGGATGATCTGGATGCTGGGCGTCTACCAGAGGTTGATGCCATTGTTCATTTGGCAGGAAAGGCGCACGATACCAAGAACCAGGCGGCGGCTGAGGTGTATTTTAAGGTGAACCGCGATCTTACGATAAAGGTGTTTGATTATTTCGTGTGCCATAAGGATATTAAGAAGTTTGTGTTCTTTAGCACGGCTAAAGCGGCTGCAGACAAGGTGGACGGAGTGCTCACCGAGGATGTTGTGCCTGCGCCTGTGGGTCCTTACGGCGAGAGCAAGATTGCTGCCGAGAATCACATTCTGTCATTCATGCGTGATAACCCCGATGCGTTTGACGGTAGGGGCGTTTACATTTTCCGACCCTGCATGATTCACGGTCCTGGTAACAAGGGTAATCTGAATTTGCTGTATAATGTAGTTCGTAAAGGAATTCCTTGGCCTCTTGGCGCATATGAGAACAGGAGGACATTTACATCGGTTGAGAATATTTGCTTTGCTGTGAATGGCGTGCTGACCAAGGATGTGGAGTCCGGGATTTACAATATGGGTGATGACGAGGCTCTGAGTACTAATGAGCTGATTGAGGAGATTTGTAAGTCTTTGGACAAGAAGGCTCATATTTGGCGGTTGCCTAAGGGGTTGATGACTGGCTTGGCTAAGGTGGGCGGATGGTTGCATTTGCCTTTGAATCCGGAACGTCTGCGGAAGCTTACGGAGGATTATGTGGCTTCTAATGCTAAGATTAAGGCGGCTCTGGGTGTGGAGCGGATGCCGGTGGATGCTAGAGAGGGACTTAAGGTTACACTTGATAGTTTTAAGAGATGATTACCTACATAATTATTTTAGTTGCACTACTTGTTGCCGAACTTGTTTATTTCAAGATTGCGGATAAGTGTAATATCATTGATAAGCCTAATGAGCGGTCATCGCATTCAACGATTGTGTTGAGGGGTGGCGGTGTTATTTTTGTGCTTGGTACTTGGATCTGGGCTGCTTTCTATGGATTGAACTATCCTTGGTTCCTTATTGCGGTTACGATTGTATCGGTACTTAGTTTTATTGATGACATTCGTTCTTTACCTGATTCTGTTAGGTTGGTTGGGCAGTTTATTGGAATGGGGTTGCTTATCTTGCAGTTGTTCACTTCATCTCCGGGTTCTATGATTGCTGAGAGTTCGTTGTGGATAAAGGTGCTGTTTGTTATTTCTGCCTTGATTGTTTGCGTGGGCGCTACCAATATCTACAATTTTATGGATGGCATCAATGGCATTACTCCTGGATATAGTTTTGCTATCCTGATTCCGTTGTTCGTGCTGAATCGGAAGATGGGGTTTGTTGATGAGTCGCTGATTGTTGTTGTGCTATTGGCAAATCTAGTGTTCAGTTATTTCAACTTCAGGCCTAAAGGCAAGGCTAAGTGTTTTGCTGGTGATGTGGGATCGGTCGGAATTGCATTCATCTTGCTGTTTATGATTGGTATGCTGATTATGCGTACTGGTGATATTACTTGGCTCATTTTCATGGTAGCATATGGTGTTGATGGATGCTGCACGATTGTTCATAGGATTATGCTGCATGAAAACCTGGGCGAGGCGCACAGGAAGCATGTGTTCCAGCTGATGGCTAATGAGCTTAAGATTGGGCATATGATGGTTACTTTCTTTTATATGATTCTGCAGTTGGTGATCTCGCTGGTGTTTGTGCTGGTGATTCCTGATTCGGTTTTGGCTCATTGGATTTATTTGGGTGCTGTTTTGGTGGTGCTGGTTCTGGGGTATGTTTGGTTTATGCGGAAGTACTACCATTTGCATGCGGAGTATTTGGCATCTCTGAAGAAGTAAGAACTGAGTTTGAAAATACTAAAGAATAAAGAAATAAATGCATTCCTTGCATTGGTGAGGGCCGGACTCTGGGAAAGTAAGATCCGGCTTTTGCCGTTTGAAGGGGTGGACTATGCGCGGGTGAATAAGCTTGCGCAGGAGCAGTCTGTCATTGGGCTAGTGGCTGCGGGGCTGGAGCATGTGCAGGATGTTAAGATTCCTCAGAATGTGGCGCTGTCTTTTGCTGGTGCTACGCTTCAGATGGAACATAGGAATAAGGCGATGAATGAGTTCGTTGCCAAACTGATAAAGCAGTTGCGCGATGCTGGTGTGAAAGTGCTTCTGGTTAAGGGACAGGGGATTGCTCAGTGCTATGAGCGGCCGTTGTGGCGTTCAGCTGGTGATGTTGATTTATTGCTGAGTGCGGAGGATTATGAGCGCGCTAAGAAGTTGCTGATGCCACAGGCTAGTGCTGTGGAGCAGGAGTTTTCTTCTTTCAAGCACGTGGGCCTGATGATTGACGGTTTCCTGGTGGAACTACATGGAACACTACGTACGCGCTTGAGTGGGCGTGTGGACAGGTTCGTTGACCGCGTTCAGGAGGATGTGCTTCGGAATGGCAAAGTGCGAGTTTGGCGTGATGGTGATATGGATGTCTATATTCCGGAGCCGAATGATGATGTGATATTTTTGTTTACCCATATTCTGCATCACTTTTATGTTGAGGGGATTGGATTGCGGCAGATTTGTGATTGGTGCAGGTTTCTGTGGATTTATAGAGATACGTTGGATCGTGGGCTGCTGGAGCGGCGTTTGCGGGCTATGGGGCTTATGACTGAATGGCGCGCGTTTGCTGCTATGGCGGTGGATTGGCTAGGGATGCCGGTTGAGGCTATGCCGTTGTATTGTTCCTCCAGGCGATGGTCGCGCAAGGGTGAACTGATCCTGGCTTTTGTGCTGGAGTGCGGGAATTTTGGACGTAACCGGAAGGGTGATGCTGTTCCAGCTAGGAGCTATGTTGGCAGGAAGGCACGGTCACTATGGCGCAAGGTTCGTGATTTTGGGCGGCACATGAGGTTGTTCCCATTGGATAGTGTCCGTTTCTTTTGGCACTTTTTCTGGGATGGGGCGGCTATGGCAGCTCGTGGTGAGTAATTATTTATTGGACGAAATAGAAATTATGAAGATTACACAGAAACTTTTGGATAAATTGACGGAGGAGGCTAAGGCTAGTCCTCGTTTAAGGATGAACCTAGATTTGCGTAATACGGCTGATGATACATCGCAACGGATGCTGAATGCTATTGAGCCGGGTTCGGTCGTACCGATACATAGACATAGAAGTACTAGCGAGACTGTGGTTTGTCTGCGCGGACAGTTGGTCGAGGAGTATTACGATGAGTTGGATTGTAGGTGCACTGATGCTATCGAACTTTGTCCAGGTGGGCCAGTGGTTGCGCTGAATATCCCTGCCGGACAGTGGCATACGGTTCGGGCTTTGGTTAGCGGGACTGTTATTATGGAGGTTAAGGATGGTGCTTATGCGCCTACGGGGCCGGAGGATATTCTTTCGATTTGAACGTTGTAGAACGTTTACAAGGATTTATTGAGAACGAGAATTAATCTTGTTCCATAACTTAGGATGGATAGCCACAATTTATGTATAAGGTTGTTAGAAAGTATGCTTAAACGGCTAACAATAATACTTTTGACTTTATCTTCACCGATTACAGCAAAGACAACAAACGAGCTGCAATATAGGTTTGAGACTGCAGGTATGGCTGGAACAGGTGCTCATGCTCCATTCTGGCACACATCAAACCGTCAGGGCTTACCGTCAATAAAGACTAATAACTGCTACATGCATCATGCGGCTTTGGGTAGTATCTCCAATTCTAAAGGTTTAAACTTTGATTACGGTCTTGATTTAGGTGCCGGAGCAGGACTTGAAAGTAATCTTTTTGTACACCAGTTATACTTGGATATTGATTACAAGTGGCTGGGTTTGTCGGCTGGAATGAAGGAGAGGTGGAGTGATAAGAATCCCAAACTGAGTAGTGGTGCTTTAACGTGGTCTGGTAATAGCAAGCCTATACCAGAGTTACGTGCAGGAATCCCAGAATATGTACGCGTTCCAATATTGGGGAGTTGGTTCTCTGTGAAAGGTCATGTTGGATATGGTAGATTGACGGATGACACGTGGAGAAAGGATTATGGTGGTGGATCTTATACAGAAGATATTTTGTTTCATAGTAAGTCACTATTTGTGAGATTTGGTGATTACGAACGCTTTCCTCTGCAAGTTACTCTTGGCCTGGAGATGAACAATCTGTTTGGTGGCGTATGGTATTCTGGCGGCAATGTTAGGATATTTCCATCGGATGCTGCTGCATATTGGACAGCATTGTTTCCATTCCATAAAATAGAACAACAAGGAATAGATGATGGTGATAATGTGGGTAGTTGGCATTTGAATTTTGATTATTCTTTGAATGATTGGCATTTCGGTGCTTATTACGAACATTATTATGAGGATCATTCATCAATGTTAGGTATTGAGTATAAGAACAATACAGAAGGCGAGAAGGGTTTTATCTTTTATGGATTCCGTCGAAATTGGATGGATGGTTTGTTCGGTATTGAGATTAATGCTCCTGAAGGACTAAGGTTTTTCAAGAATGCTGTGTTTGAGTTTTTGAATACGAAGGGACTGAGTGGTCCCTTATGCCATAGCGTAGCTTTTAATACTGATGGTATGGCTGTTGTTGAGGAAATTGATGGGCGTGACGATATGTATAATCATAATACTTATGACTCATATACACACCACGGTTATGCAATAGGTAATCCAGTGCTGATATCACCTGTGTATTATGGCTCTGATCGGTTTAGAAGCAATCGTGTACAGATGTTTCATTTGGGCGTGGACGGTGGAATTACTCGATGCATCGACTATCGGCTTCTGGCAACAACGACCCAACATTGGGGGTGTTATGGAGCGCCGCTTAAGGAGGTGGAGCGAGTGACATCGGTCATGATTGAATGCTCATACAGTAAGGGCGGTGCTTATGACTGGAGATTCACGTTGAGCGGGGCTATGGATTTTGACTCGGCTGTTGGTTCCGGGGTGCAGGTGCCTTTGCTGGGGAATGGCCGGGGGGTGATGGTTACGATTAGTAAGACTTGGAAGGTGCTGTGAGAATAATAGATGAGACACTGCTGAATGAGGTTACTATGCAAGCAAAAGAATCACCTCGCTTGCGTATGAACTATAACTTTCACAGTTCACTGCAGGACAAGTGTCATAGGATGCTGAATGCGGTGGAGCCAGGGACTGTGATTCCTATTCATCGGCATCCGACAAAAGATGAGTCATTTGTTGTGCTGAGGGGGAAGGTGCGTTGCACGACGTATAAAGATGACGGCTCTGTGATTGAAAGCGTAGTGCTTTGTGTAGAGGAGGGACGGTATGGCGTAGATATACCCAAGGGCGTTTGGCATACGCTGGAAAGTTTGGAGAGCGGGAGTGTGGTGTTTGAGTGCAAAGAGGGACCGTTTGTGGCGCATGAGGTGGAGGGGATACTTAGTGTGGCGGTGAAATGAAGAAGGTATTGATGGCGGTTTGGGCGTATTGTGGTTATGTGTTTGTGCCACAGGGACGGCATGTATAATAAATACTAAATCTATATTATATGTTAGCGATATCACTAGATACAATCATAGCACAGAAGATAGATTCCCTTTTAAACTTGACAGACACTATGCTTGTTACTCAACGAGTACAGTCTGTCAAGATGGATTCTATCACTTTTTTAAACTACAATCTCTCTGAAGGACAGGAGGTATTATATAGTGGAATGGATACGCTACAAGCTCAATTACAAGCCATCTCAGATTCTGGTATTGTATTTAGCGATGTTTTAGGACACATAACTTTACCTCTGATTGTAGCTCTCTTTGCATTCGCCTTTCCGTTTCTGTTTACCGTTATATCGCACATCAATAACAAATATGAATCAGAATACATCACGGGCCTCTTTTCGGCAGAGCCAGTGTACAAATGGTTCTTAAGGGGTGCTGCAATAAGTGCTGGTTATCTAATAATAGTAGGAATATTGTCACTATGCTTTATTGGAAAATCCTACATTATTTTCATGATTGTTTTAAACTGGACGAGTTTAATAGTGGCTGGAGGATATGCTTTAATTATTGTTCTATTTGTGCGTACTTGTTTGGATTATAATGATCCTCAGCGAGTAATGAAGCGAATAGATGTTTGGTATGATCACTACACTCAAAAAGCTGGAAACGATCAATACGGAGTGTATGCTGCAGAGAATTATAGGATACAGCGTCTTGTGGATTTATGCCGTTACTCCATAAGGAAACAGGATAATGCGTTTTTCATGTCACTGATTTATAAAGTTAATTCCTTAAGACACAAGAATAAAGAATCTATTTATCACAATTTTGTGTTCTTTGAAGATGTTGTAGAATGTTATATGTATAGTCCTCAGAACTCAAAGATTGAGGATACTTTGATGATGTATTGGTTCATGACGTTCAACAGCAGTGAGATGCCCAACCGTGGCACTATTTACAGAATGCTAGGAAAAATGGTCGCAGCTGTTAAACAGGGGCGATATAGTCTGTTTGAGACATATTGGAACCATGCTAAGCATGGCTTTAGGTTTATTGATGATTTGCCGGTAGTTAGTTATGTTAGGGGTAGTAGCACTAAAGAACAGATAAATATAGGAAAAGGAACACGAAGCATGTTGCGAGAGTTGAGCGAAATGCACTTTATCGCATTTGCATATCTTTTCTCTGAAGGATATACGGACATTGTTAAGATGATACTAAATAATGATTCTTTTGGAGGATTCAGGATATTGCCCCAGAGGGGAGTTGATGCGCTTAGGATGTATGCGGAGTGCAAGAAGCATCAAATGCCTGGAGGAAGATTCAGCTATATAATTAGTGATGATGTGGTAGGAGAGAATACTGACCCTGAAATGCTGGAGAAATTTACTGCGATACTGTTATTGACAACGTCACTGGATGTTGAAAACTATATGTGTCTAGTGAAAGAAGAGAATTTGAAGACAATTATATCGGCTAAAGATAATCTGGTGAAATACGGTAAGATGTGGCAAAATGACGATGATCTATGTGCTAAATATCCTCAGATTAAAAAAGTTGATGTTGCTAAGTTGTTTCAGAAGTATGTGAAGAGCTTCGAAAAGGTGTCAACGGCAAAAGGTGTTTACAGTGCTCAATTGGATGATACAATAAAGAATAAGATAGATGCTGCTTACATGAATCTTCTGTATGGTAATCAAACGTACATTCTTGATAGTTTAGTTGGTGAGAATGATGAGTCCAAGGATCGGACATTATCGATGGGGGAGTATACCTACAAGACATATAAGCAGATATTCACAGAGAAATGGGATATAGACTATAATTACGATTTGTTTTCACAGTCAAGGATATTCCAGTCGCGCTACCTCTTTATGGTTTATACTGCGATAAAGGAAATGAAGATTAAGGAAAGGGAGGTCGTTTTCACCGACTTGAAGAAATGTATTGAGGATTATATGCAGGGGAAGGGTGAAGATTATGTTTTGATAGAAACTGGAAGTGCTTCGCTACTGTTGATGGAACTGGATCATAAAGACTCAAGAGGTTGGAATCACTGGTCATTTAAGAAAGCGGATTATAAGCATTATGAACTATCTTTAAGCTGGTTTTTAAAAGATGTAGAGGAAGTGAAACCTTTTGACAATTCGGTGATTGTGATGAAAAAGAAAGATTTGCCGTATGTCCAGTGCGAGAGTGATCCTTATGGACCAATAGTGAGATATGAGGATGAGTCGAATGAGAAGGAAGCGGAAGCCGTTGCTAGGATAACGGTCAATCCCAACTTGCAGGCGCGGTATAGTAGGGATGCTGAGGTGTTGAAGATTGTAGTGGTGCGAAAGGGAACCTAAAGTTTTTGGGGGAGAAATACGATGACGCAGGATATAGTTTCAAGACTATCTTAGGATTCCAGATTCATGGTTCAAGCAAATGAAAGTGGAAGATATATTATTTAGATTCTATAAGCAAGGTGAAATGCCTGTGAGTCCTAACGATATTGCTTATATTCAATGGTCGGAGGATACGGTGTCCAATTTCTATAATTACAGTTATGCATATCGGCAGACTGCTGAGGCCCTTTATGAACAATTCGTGAGTCATAATGGCGATTATGCCATGAAAGACCCGATGGGTATTACACTTTCATTTATGTATCGCCATTATCTAGAACTGATTACAAAGTTTCTATATCTGAAGTTCACTCCATATGTTCAAGGACGTCCATTGAGTGATGATGAACTTGCATGTTTTATTCAGGATACGCAACATAATTTGGGTGCTATATGGATAAGATTGAAACCTGTGTTGGATGAACTATCTAGTAAACTAGAAAACACATTTGACATAAGGGCGTTTGGTCATTACATAAGTGTGTTTCATCGTTATGATGAATTCTCAATGAAGATGCGCTATCCTGTTGATAAAAAAGGAAAGCCTATTGAAACTAAATCACAACGCCTTGATATAAAGATCCTCCATGATTATATGGCGGATTGTATGAATGAGGTGGACAAACTGGTAAACCAATGGGATGATCAAATCTTTTGGGATGATGACGAAGAACTTGGCAATCTTTTTATTGGGCAATATGCTGATGCGAAAGTTGATGTTGAACAGTTCCTTCTTTATGAAGAAAAATATGCTGAAGGCTATAAGAAGAAGCATAAAGGAAATGGATTGAAATTCATGAGTCCTAGGGACATAGCTCTTGAACGACTTCCAGAAGAAATAACAGTAATAAAGTTCCTAAAGACATTACCGGATAATCATTTGCTTGTCATTCACAACCTCTATTATATAGGAAGTACTTGCCTGCGAAATATTAAAGTCTGGAAAAAAGAATCTGATAGAAGATTGCAATTCATAAGGAGTGCAGGATATATATGTCGTAATGAAGTAAATAAGTTCAATAGACCTGTGAATCGTAGAGAGCTTATAGATACAATTATTAGTAGAATACCTGAGGTTGTTTATAATGCAGTAAATGGTTGTGTGGAAATATGCACTTGGTAAGCGCTTTAGGGGACTATCGTATGAGGGGAATGAGATTTGATTATTGTGCATAGACAACGAATACTGAAAGTGCGTATTAATATATGAAACAGCATTATATTCCAAGATGTTATTTAAAGCGATTCACTAACAACGAGAAGAGCATCTATACATATGATAAGATTCATTGTAGGAGATATAATGCATCGCTGATGTCGGTTTGTTGTGAAACAGACCTTTATACTATGTCGGATGAGTATGTTAAGGATAATAATGAGAAAGGTGGAAGTGTGATTGACCGGTTAACTCTGGAAACTGAGCATTTTGCCCATACCGTAGAACCATTGTGGGTTCAGTATTTGCAGCAATTGGATGAAATAAAGGACGAATGGGTAACAGGAAAAGACCAATATCGACTGAATTACTATGAGAAAAGGGAATTGGCGTTGCATATTATAACACAATATTTCCGTTTGCCTCAGATTGGAGCTGTGATGGTGGATGATTATCTTAGAATGGAGCGTGCCTGTATAGATATGATGAAGGAGATGATGGCAATGCAGACTGGCGATGAAGAATTCCGGAAGTTGGATATAGGTTTGAAATGTGAGAAGTCTGCTCTCCATGCTAAACTATCTTATCTTGATAATGATACTTTGATGATGTTTGCAAATGCAATATCCAATAATATTTTTGTGTATTGGGTTAGCAAGGAGAATGATTTTTATACTTCAGATTTCCCGATAGTAGTAACAGCTCATGTGAGGGATGCAAGGCCATTGTATATGGGGCTTGCTCAGTATGGTGGTGAACTGACGATGCCGCTGTCGCCAAGTATTTCACTTTCCATATATGATAGATGTTTTTTTAATGATAAGAAAGATTTGGATGGTTGTTTTATAGATGCCGATGAAAAGGTTGTGAATTATCATAATGAATTGAGATACAAATATGCTACGCAACATGTGTTCAGTTACAAGAATGATTTTTCATTAATAGAGTATGTGTTTAAGCGTGATGGAAAGCACCCATTTCTTAAACCGAACTATAGAACGGAGATTGTGAGTGGATTGGGAAGATATTAAAGATACTACTTTACAATTGATAAACCTTATTTTTCAAGCCAAACTTCTTCTCCGGAGTTAAGTGTATTATAGTTTTTGTTTTGAGCATCGGATCTTGTGGGGGATTCGGTGCTGTTTTTTTGCTGGCTAGTTAGGGAGATTTTGCTGGCTAGTTAGGGAGGCGGGTTTGGTGCTATTATCAACCTCCTTTATTATTGTAGGATATTGGTAATCTGAACGCATAGTTTTCAACATTAATTGTATTGTCTTTTTAGGACTTGTGAAATATTATATATTTGCGAATGAGATGATAGCGAGTGGTATGGTACTCTTCATCCGGTATCTAATAAGCGCTATACTCTAATGTTGTTGATTAATTTATAATTATTGAAGCTCGTTGGACTTGTTTTTCAAATGGGCTTTCTATGTCTATTTTATTATATGATTTTAAAAGTTTTTTTTTCCTGGCAGTCGGAAACAGATCTTCAAGGACTCAAAAATAAAGAGTTTCTTCTTATGTGTATTAATTCTGTCATTAACGACATAAATGCAAAAAAGAAGATTAAAGGCGCGAGACTCAAACTATATGAAGGCCTTGAAAGAATACCAGGAAATGCAGAGGTCGCTAAGCAGATGTTTGAACAAATAGATCAGTGTAATATATTTATTGGCGATTTTACAGTAGCCCAGAAGATATGCGATCGTTATAAAAATCTTGTTAATAAACATGGATTGTATTTCCGATACACTCCCAATTGCAATGTTTATGGTGAGTATAATAGAGCATTAGGGAAAAATACTTCTTTTTGGCAACAAGTAGTCCTTATAATGAATAAAGTAAATGGCGATCCTCATGAAGATGCACAAGTTATACCATTTGATACGAGAGAACGAAGATTTCCTATCACATATGAATTGACAGATTATAGTAAAGAGGGTCAGGAAATAGGTAAGAAAAAGTTGATTCCTGTTCTTGAGGATGCTATAATGAAATCTGCAAATGCAGCTTTAGTAAACATAGGAGAACAATTCAGCCCCTTTATTTCATGGTATGAACAACACAAGGATGGTAGATATAATTTTACGGAGATAGATGATAATCTTATTAGCCAATACAATAAAACAATAATTGAAACAAAAGAACCAATATTAATTGTAGCTCCTGAGAGTAACCAAAATACGATATTTGTTCATCGCATTTACGAAGGTCAAGAAGAAACAATTTACCTATATAGCAGTTGTGAAGATGATGATAGCTTGGCCATAAGAGCTTCTGTCTGCAAAATCTTTAAGAATAAAGATGAAAATAGCAATCTGACGTTAATAATTGATAGATGTGATGTAGAGTTATTCAATTACATATTAAATCAGAGAAAAAGATATAATGCCCCTATAAGAGTTGTAGGGATACTAAAGAAGGGCATCAATATATCAGAATACAGAATTGAGTATCCCCACAAAATAATTGATTTATCAGAAAACATAATCAATGCAAACAAAGGCGCGTTAGATGTTGCCGGTATGTCAACGTCATTGCAACAGAATATAGTAGGTTTATTCTGCCAACACGACCCTATGTTAGTAAAACGAATAGCCGCACAAATTGCTCCCGAAGAAAGAAATACCGTTTTGGATGGTAGTCAAATGGCAACAAAACTAACTGGTGCACAACCAGACTCATATGAACGAATAATTTTACGCTCACTCTCTGTTTTTGATTATGTGGGTTGGAAAGAGGATAAAAAAGATGAATTGTTATTTATATTGTCTAATCGAGAGATAACTGGATTCGATAAAGAGCCATCTTTACTAATAGCGGAAGCGGATAATGTAATTACTAAAAATATAAGGTTAGGATATATAACAGAACGTGGTCGTACTATTTCTATTACATCGGAACCGTTAGTGAGACAATTGTCGAATGAATGGTTAGCCACATTAGATGCTGATAGATTTTACGAGGTTTTAAAGATACTATCAAGTAATGATAGTAAGCGATTGGCAAAAGAATTTCATGACAGATTTGTGACATTGAATCAACTTGACGGAGCTAAAGATGTTGTATCAAAACTAATTAAGTTGTTGGGTACTAACGGAGATAATAGTTTTTTTGATACAGATAAAGGATCCTTGCTTATTGAAGCCATGGCTGAAATAATGCCAGAATTGGTTTCAAAATTATTAGCTCAATATATCATTCCAAGATCTATAGAAGAATTGAAGGCGTTTGAAATGGGCCGTAGAAATATTGTTTGGACCTTAAGCAGATTGTGCTTTATACCGGAGTTATTTGAAGACAGTTCAGAATGTCTTTTGAAACTAGCTCTTGCTGAAAATGAATCATGGGGAAATAATGCAACCGGACAGTTTAAAAGTTTATTTCCATTATTCCTTCCTTCAACGGCCGCAAGTTTAGAAATAAGAAATCAATGTCTTATCAAATGGAATAATATTACGGAATATAAATCAATGGTAATGGTCGCACTTGCAAGAGCTACTAATACAAGTGACTACATTTATTTTGGAGGGGCGGAAAAATGCGGATCTGTTAAACGTGAGAATTATCAACCTAAAACTACTGAAGAAATCAATTCTTATTTAAATAGCTGTCTATCACTATTATTAGACGAAATAAAGGAGAATACACAGTTTGCCGATATGGCTACAAAAATACTGGAGGATAATATAGGTTCTTTATGCAAGGCTGGTTATGCAAAACTTGCGTTACCTGTAATTAATGAGGTGGCCACTATAAAAAACCGTAATTGGGATAAAATGCTCCACCATATGTCAATGTTTAAAGAACGTTTATTTCCAAAACTGACACCAGAATCGCAATTATTGTATGATGATATAATAGGGCGCCTTACGAAGGATGATATCGTTTCTCGTTTTGCAAGAGTGGAGAAAGAAGTGTTCTATGGATCTGGCTCTAAATTTGAAGAAAGATATCGACAACAAGAAGAAAAGTACAAATCACTTGCCAATGAACTATATGAATCCAAACAGGTAAGAGATGATATTGTTGAGGGCCTATTGACAGTAGAATGCATAGGTTCATCACCATTTGGACAGACTCTGGCTAAATGTATGTCAGAAGATGAACAAAAAGCATTCGTTGAACTAAGCATAAAGATAATTAATACAAATCTTGATGCGAAACCCGGTATATTGATAGACTTTGTTAGTGAAATATCAGATGACTTATTTGTAGAATTAATACCTATTTTAGTAACAGCCAGAATATCATACATTATTTTTGCTTGCTTTGGACGTAAATCAATTATGCCTTCTGATCAAAAATTCCATATCCTTGGTGAACTCGTAGAACAAGGAAAGGCAAAAGCCGAAGATTTTCACCAATATTGGTGTAATATTCGAACAGATAAACTTACAGATGATGCGGTTTGTGATATTTTTCGGGAGGTGTTGTCACATGAAGGTGGATTTGATCCGGTAATGCGAATGAGTGGTTTTCTCGGATTCAATAAAGGCTTTAAAGAGTATGTGAAAGTGGCAGAACTGTTATCAAAAACTATTATTTCATCTGAGAAAATTCGAAATAATCTTGTTGATAGCAATCAAACGTTGAACATAATAAGCTTATTACTAAAAGAGTTTGATTTACCTGATCTTGCTGCGTTACTTAATGAGAAAATAATCGAATATGCATCAGATACTACAGCATATTTTTCTCATAGTTATGAGGTTGAAGAAATATATAAATTGCTAATGGATAAATATTTTTATGCTATATGGCCAGCTTTGTCTAATGCGCTTTTGTCTGATGATGAACACTACATGACATACATAAATCTTAAATCACTTCTTGGAACAAGCATGATAGACGAAACACAACCGATTATTATGGTTGGCAATCATATTAAAGAAATAATTGATTGGTGTGAAAAATATCCCGATGTCGCACCTGCAAGAATTGCAGGAATGATAATAGTTGCTAAAGATGATCATTTTTCAGATGAAGCAATTATGTTGATAGACAAATATGCAAATAGACCATATGTTCTTGATGAGATAGGATGCAATTTGGATTCGTTTAGTTCTGTTGGCTCTGTTGTGCCCTATTATGAGCGCAGGATGAAGATATACAATACTATGCTGAATCATAAGAATGCTACAGTAAGAGAATGGGCAAAGAAGCAATCTGACGCTTGTAATTATCTTATGAAACGAGAGTCAATTGTTGAGGAAGAAAAATTTTAAACTAAATAAACATGTATAGTTGATATAGCGTATAAAGGAAACCACTTCTATGAAGTGAACCCAATAGGTTGAAGTTATTAATAAATGATTTGATATTTGGAGAGCTCGGTATTGTGCCGAGCTTTTTTTGTATAGCTCTTAGAACAATCTTGTCATTATTTGTAATAACCTTGTGTCTTGTTGAAAACTCGTTGAATATTTATTAGATATACTTTTAATATAAATCATTGTTAATAGTATATTTACGAATAGAAGAATGAATATGAATAATCTAATTGAATAGAACTAGATAATCACAAATTTATGACATGGAGAGAATATGAAGAGGCTGTCTTTGAGGAATGTGAGAGGGTTTTCCATTATAAAGAAGCTGAGATATTAAAAAACGCTCATATTGTTGGGCATATTTCTGGCTCAAAGCGTCAGATAGATGTTCTTGTTAGATTGTTAAAAGAAGGAAAGACTTATTGTACAATCGTAGTTGAATGTAAACATTATACACAAAAGATAGATATTAAGACTGTTGATTCTTTTGTTGGTTTTTTGAAAGATGTAGGAGCACAAAGAGGTATTCTGGTTTCTGATAAGGGTTTTACAAGAGGTGCTATAAATCGTGCATATAATGGGGAGGATAATATAGTGGTGGATATAATGAGTTTAGGAGAATTACAGCAATTTCAAGCTTACGGAGCCATTGTATATTCTGGAAAGAATGCATTAACAATAGCTCCTCCATTTGGATGGGTTATTGATGGACAACGAAGAGGATTTGCTCCTGCAGTATTCTACAGAAGAGGCATCTCTTTTAAAGAAGCAACAGAGAAAGAAAACGAATGGATGTACATTCAATTTTGGGCAAAAGAGTCCGAAAAAGACACGCTTGATAATCTTATAAAAGTCCAAAACGATTCGTTGATGGTTATGGATAATCAAACAGAAATACTTTTATCTGTAATTGATGGTTTAAAAGTAAGAAAAGCATTCGTACCATCATATCCAGTTCCAGAAATCACGGTGTTTAGAGAATTTGATAACTTCATCGCATTTGTTGTCCTATTTTGTCCAATCCAATATATCGATAGAGACGTAAGAAAGATAATTGATGTATTCCTGGACTCAATACCAATGTGTGTCATAAATGATGATGAAACTGGTGATTAGTATTAGTTCGTGATGATCTTAAATAGAGTTGCAATACTTAATAGTCTATAGTTAACTAAACTATCTCATAAATAAAACAACGATATATGGCTAAAAGGCATCACAATCATATTATTGGGGATAAGGCCGTAAGAAAAATATCGGACTTATTGATTCCGGAGGATTGGACTATTAGCATACCAGATGCTGATTATGGCATAGACATGCTTGTAGAAATAGTAAAAGACGATAGGACTACTGGAAAGTTTTTCTTTGTTCAGTCTAAAGGAACAGATAATAATGTTAGAAAAGGCAAGATTGATTACCGTATAGATGTAAAACACTTAGAGGATTACAGTAAAATAAAACTGCCGATTCTATTTGTTTTATATAGCAGATCCGAAAATAAATTCTGGGGATGCTGGATTAATTCTATATACAATTGTCTTTCTGAAAAAGAAAAGCATCGGAAATCAATGACATTATCATTTAGGGAATCAGATAATATTACTGCTGATACCTTATGGGCAATAAATGAAGTGTTCTCTCTAGATATTGTGAATAGCATTACTATTAGGGCAAGTGGTGTTATAACCGATGGTATTAGTAAACTTAATAAACAGATACAATCATTAGTGCAATCCGAAATAGACGGTTATATTACAGAAAGTAACAAGTTATCTATAATAAACGTTGATATACAGTACAATGGGGATCATAATGATGGATGTGTGACTGTTTCATCTAGGAATGCTAGTATTACGATTCCAGTCATGATAGAATCCAAGGCTTTCCTGTTTCTAAATCCAGTTAGTTTTTCCGATTGTCCTGATTCTGTTAAAGATATTATTTTGTCAATTGCCGTGTTGTCAAGCGATGTCTCAGAAAAATCAATCGAATTTGTTCTGAATAATAGCTCCAAAAGCTCCATCTCAATAATTCCCAAAGATGTTTGGGCGGAGTTTATTATGAAAATCCCTTCTGGAATGTTTGAGAAATTAATGAATGTATTTAAACTGTTTGTTCAGGAAGATCAATTGTACTTAGCACAATTGGTCATGATGAACGTGTTTATTGCTGATAAATCATTATATCCACATCTTCTACAGCAGTTTATTAATGAAGTTAAAGATGATGCGATGAAAGGCAGTCTCTACTACAACTTGGCTAATAACTTGAGACATGAAAATCGAATGAATGACAGTATTAGTTGCTATTTAAAAGCCCAAAAGTACGAGCCGGATTATTTAAATAGGAATTATTGGTGGAAAGAGTTAGCTGGAGTTATGTTCGTATCAGGACATCCGAGATTTGCAGAATTATTATACAAAAAGGCGATTTCTTTAACTGCAGGAGAGGAAATTGATAATTTACCATTGCTTTTATCGGATTGTTTAGTGGTGCAGGGAAAATATTCAGAGGCGTGTGACATTGAAACATGCTATTTGTCTAATTTGACCTTAAAGCCTGATAATATTGATTATATCATGCTCAAGGCTGATGTTACCAGAAAGATGTATAAACAAATTGAGGGCCCCCATATTAATAGTCAATTATTTAATGAAGGTATTAGTCTTTCAAAAGCCGGAGAATATGAGAAAGCATGTTATTCATTCTTATTTGCTTGGAGAATAAATGAAGCAGATCTAGAAGCATTAACTAGTGCCTTTATTTCATCTTTGAATTCTGGTGATAGTTCTTTAACTACAAATATCATGAAAACTATAAAGTGTTTGTATCCAAAAGAAGGCTACAATCAAATAGTAAAAAGTATTATTGGAGAGAGTTGGGAATTAACCAATGGCCATAATGATGCATTAGACTCCTTATTAGAGATGTTTAATAAGTTATGAAAACCATCTTCCTGGAAAATGTATAATTGCCATGAACTAAAAATTGAGAATCACATGAATACAAATACTGAATATGAGTTGTTTACACAGGAGGTATACCAATTGTTGGCCACGTATAAAGGATTCGAGTCATCTTCTGTGCAACATAATGTTAAACTGAAGGGTAAATCTGGTCTTGAGCATCAGATAGATGTTTACTGGGAGTATAAGAAGGACGGGATAGGGCATCGTGTCGCTATAGAATGTAAGAACTATAGTTACGGTGTTTCTATCGGAAAGGTTCGCGACTTTTATGGAGTGATATCGGACCTGGAGAATGTTAAAGGCATTATGGTGACGACTGTCGGCTACCAGAAAGGTGCTAAACAGTATGCTGATTTCTACGGCATTTCTCTTAAGGAACTAAGGGCTCCTAAGGATGAGGAGACTATTATTGGAGAGTTGGATATAAAATGGGATATCAATGGAACACACCAATTATTCCTTGTGGATGAAGAGTGGGCCTCGAAGCATAAATTCGATATGGCTTCATATCGGGAAAGATTGAACTTTTGCAGGATTAAACGAGACAATAAATGGAGTGAGTACAATCATCTGCCATTGAATATCGTTGATGAGCTGATAAGGGATAAGAATGGGAAGGTGATTACATCTATTGATGAAATCAAAAAACGTAGCCCAGACAAACGGCCTAACAATAATACTGTCATCTATTGTCTAGAGAATTCTTATGTCCAAATGAAGTATTGGGGGCTAGTGAAGATTAATGAGGTGATGTTTGAGGATGAGCATACCGTAGAGGAGAATACTGTAATAAGCAAATATATTTTCGACATTTTTTCGCAAAGTTGTTTCGACACTTCAGTTGTTCTTTTTGCGACTCATATGTCCTAGTTTATACTTGAGTTTGTATGTTTTTGGAATCAGCTTTACTTAACTGTTTCCCGTTATTATTCGATTTGGAGGTAAATATAGTCTTCCTGTTCTCTAGCCTATAGCTTGTACCAGCAAGTTTGATTACCTCACAGCGATACAGCAAGCGATCTATGATTGCGGTCGCTAACACTTCGTCGTTAAGCGTCTGGACCCACTCTGTGGGCGCTTTATTTGTCGTTATAATGACCGATGTCTTCTCGTGAAGGGAGTTCACCAGATTGAAGAAGGTTGCAGATTCTTCTTTCTTTACAGGGAACAACATAATGTCATCGATAGCCAGCAAGTCTGCCTTAAGCCATTTGTTGTAAGTAGCGAGTGCAGACAGTGATATGTCTTTGGTTCTCAAACACGTAAGGATATCCTCCATAGAGATCATATAGGCTTTCTTTCCTGCCTTAAGCGCATCGTAGATTAATCCGGCAGCAATATATGTTTTCCCGGTTCCGGACGGCCCCATCAGTATAAGGTTGTATGCCTGACTGAGCCATGCAAGCTGACGGAGTTCTTTTAATTGCCGTTCAGACACCCCTGTAGAGTGAGTATAATCATACTCGTCGAGATCATACTTTGGGGGCAGTTTTGCCTGTTTGAGACGGTTAAGATAGGCTTTGTACTCTCTGGTCTTGGTCTCCTCACATAGGACATTCTCCAGGAAGTCCTGATATGTTGGTTTACTGTTCTGGGCATCTACTATTAATTGTTCCAGATTGTTGGGGATATAGGACAGACGCAGCCTGGTACAGTATTTCTTTATGTTGTCTGAGTTCATACGAAGATGGATTTATAGTCATTGATATTCGACCTTTGGGGTAGTTGTTGTAGCGATTCCGGCAGTAATTCCGCCAGACTTGGTTCACGAGGCCCTTTAGGGATACGGCCAAAGTGCCGCTCGCAGTAACTGATGAGGTCGTTTGCGTTGTAGTCTCCCTTATCCAGGCATACCTCAAAGCCTTTTATGAGGTGCTCCGGAAGGAAGGATTCCAACTCCGTATTGATTCTGTTTATGTTTGCCCTGTAGTATCTGGGCTTGGTCTCATATAAGTTCTTGAGCCACATGGCAACGATGGCGTTGCCTTCCAGATATGCCAGGATGTAGTTCTCTAGTTCCTTTCGGTTGGGTAGCTTAGGACGCTGTATGGTTTCATCAAGGATGGCCTCGCCTGGGATTTGGGCTACATCATGTCGAGCCAGCATCTTGCCGGTCTCATTGCTGTAGATCTCAACCTTACCGTCTTTAACACAGACCCAGACGAAGGTACCATCGCCGTTGAAGGTTCCAGTAGGGACGTTATACAAGTGGCTGTGGAAGTTGATAGTGTTGTCCTTACGTACAAGGTATTCCTTCATTCCATCCTGCGGGTGCGTAGGCGTACCGGTATAAGGAGTAAGGTATGGAAGTTCTTCCTTGAAAGCTTCCGTCGGGATACGTTTTGTGGTACTGTGAGGAAGACCGTTTGCCGTTCTTGCAAGCCAACGGAGAGCGGATTCGTTCAGCATCTCGATGTTAGTAAAGTCACGGCCACGCAGAAAACCATACTTGATATATTTCACTACATTTTCCACTTTACCCTTGGACTGAGGGTCGCTCTTTCTACAGAACACGCATTGGAAGTGCTCAGAAGACACAAAGGCCTGAAAAGCTCTCGTAAGCACCACATCACCAAGATTCTCGTTATGGATGAAGACTTTATCCTGGTCATAAACAATTTTTTGAGGCTTGCCGCCATAAAATTGGAAGGCAAGTTGATGGGCATATATCGCCAATTCGGATGTAAAAGGCGTCTTGCTGAAGTACACAAACTTATGACGGCTGTAACTCATTACGGCAACGAAAAAGTAGACTTTAACACGTCTGGTGTCATTACGGTGCATCCAGTACTCTCCAAAGTCAACCTGCATATAATGCCCGGGCTCACTCTCAGGAATCTTCTCCATAGGACGGAAGGTTTCCTCATAGGTTTTCGTGATGTGATACTTTTCACGTATTCTCATCACAAAATTGAATACGGTTTTACCATTCACATCAGGAAAATCAGAATGATTCTCCCTCAGATGATCATGAACCTGGCGGCATGACAGATACGGTTTGTCAATCAGCTCGTTCTTAACTTCTTCCTCAAAGATGTCCAGTTTGTGTTTGAAATCCCGTTCGTACGTTTGGCTGGCCTGGAACTCATCCAGTGTCATCTTCTCGTACTTCATCACCGTTTGCCGGTGCAGGCCTAACTCATGCGCAATTTGCACGCAGTTGAGTCCTTTTGACTTTAATTCTTTAACTTTGTACCACATTACGAGTTTCCTTTGCGGACTCGTGAGTCCTTGTGCATCCATAACCTTTGTATTTGTAGTGATTTACAAAGTTATGGATGCCTTTGTCTTTTATAGCTAAGGTGTCGATTTTACTTTGCCAAAATCTGTCGATTTACCTTTGCCAAAAATTGTCGATTCAAAGTTACTCGTTACACCCCTCTTCGGTGCTTTCTCGGTTCAGTGCAGGGTGGTGTGCAAGCTGACAAAGGGGAAGGTTCCCTTTGGCACTTCTGATAAAAAGTCAATTAGTTGATTGACTGAGAAAGGTGCTAAAGAGAACCGTCCCTTTTGTTGGCTTCAGACTAAGATCTGATGTGTAAAGCTTATTTCCGTTTTGAGCACTAAAGCCGTAATCTTTATAGCGCTATTTCATTGCTAGATTATTTGCAGTGGATTCTAAGAAAAAATATTATCAATTGCATTGACATAAATAGGAAGATCCTCATGTTCTATGCCAAATTGCTTTTCTATCATGAAATCTACAATCATATTACCATCAATGAGAATAATGGGTACAGCACCATGCTTTATGGAGAACTTCATTGCTTCTTTAGAGAATGATGATGTAGTAAAAAATATGCCTTGCTCATATTCTCCTTGTATGGCCCCTCTAAATGCATCAATTTCTTTTCTGCTTATTGTAGTGTTATCCCAACGTTTACATTGAAAAGCAACATTCATGTAAGCGAGTCCTATTTTAAGTTTACCATACCCGTCTATACCACCATCTCGACTTTTTTGAGTCACAGCGACGCTACAGAAGCCATATACTTTGAGTAATTGCATACAAAAGGACTCAAAATCATATGCATTCATTTTCTTCAATTGTTCAAGAATATTTGTTTTAAAATCTTCTAGATAGGAAGCATACAAAGATCTAACCTGTGTCAAATATGACTTACTCTCAATGTTTTGTTTTTTATTGTCTTTTATTTGCAAAGCACTAAAACGTCCATTGGTTTCGTCATATAAGAAGTGCTTATTCTTAGACGCAGTTGGAAAATCTATTCCGACAGCATGACTTCTTAATTCGCTTCTTAATACATTAATGGGTCTTTGTGCGTGAAATGTATATAAAGATTTTTCAATTATACCTCTATATATTTCATGAACCGAAAGAGACTCAGAACTGCCTTTGAGGATAATTAATGCTGCTTCAATAATAGTCATAAGGCTAAACAATATTCTATTAAACAAACATTAAATCATCTATATCTAAATCATTATGTCCGATAAAACCTAATTTGTATCTTAATATTCTTCTGAGCCTGGTTTTGCCAACACCAGATAGTTGAAAATAATTATTGGAATAATCTACTGTGCTTATTCTTGAAATGAATATATCAAATTTTCTTATGGTTTTGTCTTGCTCTAGTATATCTTTTAACAAATCAAATAATACCGATATTCCTATAGTTTTAATAATAACGCTCTGAGTGGTGGCTTTATCCCATAATATAGTTCTAATAGAATAAAAATATGAGGATAGAATATTATAAATTTCGTCGTCATTACAATGAATATATAGTTCTCTTAGGACCGTTCTATCATTACTATCCAGGAGAATCTTACGTGATTTATCTGTCCAAAAAAGCCCTTTTTTCATAGCTAGAAGGTCTCTATCTCGTTGTGGATTAGACGTAATCAAGCTTGTGATGCCGTCAACCATAGCGGCCGTTGATATTAACCATTTTGTCTTATCAACAACATCTTCGATTTGAGAATAAAGTGGTGCTAACTTAATTCTTTGATAAAGAGGTGAATTCTTTGTGAAGTTGAACTTTCTAGTAAGGAAAACTGCTAATTTCTCCGGAGACCAAGTATCTTCTGGCTCATTATCAACGTTAAAGCCAAACATCTCTAAAGCAAGGCTCTTATCTACACGTTTTTGGTTGCCATTAATTGTGGCAAATAAATATGCTTGATATGGTGAGGGTAGATCAAAGAAAATTGAGCATACCAATTCGATATCATGAAACTCTTCAGAAGTGTAATTAAACGAGTTAAGACGGTGCTGACCATCTATGATAAGAGCGGTTTTCTTACTAGATTCAGGTATTGTTATTGTAAATACATCATCCTGAGAATGTTCTATACTCCATCTACAATCTTCGTTGACAATCAATCCTTCTTCATCAATATTTGCCGCGATTATTATTGATGTGGGAAAGCACATCTCTTCAGACTTAATAAAATTGGCAATTGCTTTTAATCGTTCTTGTTTTAAAGGGCGTTGGTTTCCGACTAACTTGCCTTGTTTGTCATATCTCAGTACAGAAGATGTGCTGATTCGGAGTAAATCACGGGCTTTTATTTTTGTTATAAAGAACTCTCCTAATGGTTGAGATACTTTAATTGCACTTATGTTCATAATTGTTGATGTTTTATATTTTACCACCCATAGCGTCAGTTGGATTCACTTCAAAATTCTTATTATTCCAGTTCTGAAACCACCAGAATATACAGGAGAAAATATATGCGCCACCGGCGATCCATATGTCAGCTTTATATTGTTTTGACACGCTGATACATATTACAGTTGTTAGAAGTAATACAACAACAATAGCCACCAAATTGAGAAATAGATCTATCTTCTTTTTTTTCGAATCAAGGTCAACAAGTTCCATTATTTTTTCTGAAGCATTATAACCTACAGTGGAAACAACAATAGTTATAAGACCAATTGAAATTGCAGGTATATCACAATTATGATCAATCAGAATCGGTATTGTTATTCCTGTTGTGCCAACAATAACATAAAACAAAATGAAGAATAATAGTTTCATATACATCCTAGTTTTCTTTTTCTTTCCAATATTGTACTACGTCAAAGACTGATGTGCGTTTATATTCTTTGATATTTGATACCGCTTGACCATTTTCAAGCTTCTCGATATTTCTCGAAGCGGTGACTCCGTCCTTTTGAGTTAAACCAAGGAACTTGTTAATAGCCTTGGTGTTTGCCATGTCATTAATTGGTAACAGGAACGCAGTTTCGCACTCTTGTGAAAAATCAAAATTAGCGGTATTATATTCAGCGATGCCTTGTGATAACAAAAATACCGATACTCCATAAGAGCGCATTTTACGCAATATGATTTCCAGTATTTCTAATGATTTCTTCTCTCTAAACAAATCATGCGCCTCATCTATCATTAAGACATAACGCATTTCACGATTATCTCCCTCAACATCAGTACTTCCCATATTTGAGAATACATTGAAGATATAGTTAATGATTAAAAAAACAGAAGTGAAGCGTACAGTACTATCTAGTTCTCCAGACAAAGAGAAATAATAATTATTGTTTAGGAAAAAACTAGGGTTATTGATTTTGGAAGCAAATAATTCATAATCTGTTAATCTGCTCATTATTTCTGTTAAAGAGTCTGGCTTGACATCCTTTTCCAATATAATATCATATACTTCTGCCAGAGAGGGGTAGTCACCGCTAGTCTGTCTATTAAATGCTTCTAGAACGGCATCTTTTAGAGTTTGTTGTTGAACTTTACCGAGATTAGAATATTTTGCGATAATATCAACGAACTTATTTATACCAACTAATTTGTTGGTCTTATTAATGTTATCAATAAATGATAAGGGGTTTAGAGGAAATGGTTCTTCTGGCGCATTTATGCACTTTGTCTTGGTGGTATCAAAGAAATCAGACATCTTTTCTCTGTCATCCTTAGATATTCCTTTGAAGTCCAGGAATAAGAAGTTAACTTGTCCTTGGGTTTTAACGGTTAATTGGCGTAAAAATTCCAATGCAAATTGCGACTTACCAGATCCAGACTTTCCAGCGACTGCAATGTGTTGATTATTATATAGTTTTGTGTTATTAAAACAGAACTGAATTGATTCTTTAGTATTTGGATCATACCCAATCTTAATATCAATTGGTCCAGAGAAGGAAGATTTAGTGATATGTTGGTTTTGATTGCGTACCGCATCCAAAGAAACAGGTGCATCCTCAATATCATCAATTCCCTTACTTAAATTTTCCACAAGAAAATCGAAGAAAGTGAATTGAGGCCTGTTCACAAACAAATAATTAATTTGTTCCAACCCATGATCTATATGCAATTTGATGTACCTGGGGATTAGGTCGCTATTCTTATTAATACCATATGCTTGGCAAACTAAAGCTATATAGTAATCCTTATTGGCCATATCAAACAAGATGCTATCTTTGTATTCTTTACCTTGGGAGTCGTACTTATTAAACTCGGCTTGTGTAAATCGCTTTCCTAAAGATAAAGAATAACCAAGCGCTATACGAGCTATTATATTTTCTTTTTGATTGCCCGGTAATTTCTGAGTTAAAAAGGTAACCACTTCCTGGTTTGCCTTTGATGTTCGAATATTTATAATCATGCTTGCTCCTTTTCCTTTTCTGTTTGTATGTAAGCTTCAAATAACTTTGTCGGTTCTATTTCTGTAAAGGAAGAACCGTCATTTTGATTCTTGATAAGATAAGTTTTACTAGTAATATCCTTAATGAGTTCATATTCCTTTTCTGTCAATTCTTTGAGAAGTAAAGGAAATAAAACTACTTGCTTAGATACTGTGGGGTAAAACTTCGTTAAGATGTTCTTACTATGACTCGGGTCAAGTTTCTGCATGGGACTATCAATAAAGACAGGGAATTCTAATTGAGTTTCCTCTACTAATGCACCTAGTAAAGCGGAAGCAAACAATTGTTTTTCGCCCATTGATAGATTTGCTTTGTCTATTTTTTTATTATGTCTATCAAATAAATTAATATCTACATCTTCTCCATTGCCTTGTATATCAACAATGACCTTATTCACAAAGTTAGACTTATGCATAAATGCTTTGAGCTTATCTTCTAACTTCTGTTCAAGAGCTTTTTTCTTTTCTGCCTTAAAACGTTGAAGGAAGGTTTGTATTGTTATTATTAGACGGGTAGCTTCATCGTCAACTGCTTTATTTTTAGCAGATACTTCAATTTTCTTTGAAAGCCTTTCCTTATTTTGTTTGTCTGTTTTGATATCTTCTTTCAGCTTGTCCTTACGTTCATTTAAACGGCCGATTTCTTCAGAAAGACTTGTTATATTAGAGTACAATTCATCCTTCATTTTACGCAAATTCTGGATGTATTCACTTTCTGCATTCTTTTCCGCTTCTCGTATTTCTCTGTCTATCTTATATAGTTCTGCTTTCGCAGTATTATACTTTTGAGATAGCATTTCAAAAGAGACTTTACTTTCTTTGATTTTGGCAATCAGGTTAAAAAACTCTTCAGCCTGTAAATCCGTGAAGTCATGAAGAATCTGTAAGTCATCTTTTTTTGAGATATTGTAATCACTATAAAAGTGTTTAAGAATTAGTTTTTTAATTTCATCCTCATAGAAATTGCGAATCTTAACGTCAATAACACCTGGGTAATTGTTGCGAGCCTGGTCTAATTCATTAATAATGTTATCAGTTTTTTCTTCAACTCCTTCCAACTGAACTTTATTTTGCTTATATGTTTTCTCTTGCTTTAGTTGTTCTGATACTTCAGATACGATATTACCTGATAATCCAAAAGGAATATAATTATACAAATCCTTTAGACCGTCTTGAGCTTCATCCAAATCTTTTTGGTGTGTTTCGCGTTTTTCTTGTAACTCATGTAAACGTTCGACACTCATCAAATCGCCTTCACGAATGAGCTTTTCTTGAAGTTGGGTGTAATCGTATCGTAATTGTATTGTCTTGTTTTCATTTTCTTGGATTTGTTCGTCAATATCACCGATTGAAGCTTCTTCTTTATCGATTTTTGCGGTAATATCAATGAAATCAGCTCTGTCTTGGGGTTGAGCAGATTCTTTACGGTATTCATCCTGTAAACGCTCTAACTCTTTCTTTAGGTTGTCATATTTCTGGATACCAAGTACTTGAGAATATGCTTTGCTCAATTCGCGTCGTTGTTCAGGAGTGTTGATTTCTGCAAATGATACAATCTTTTCTGCATCAAAGAAGAAGAACTTTGCGATTTCTATGGGTAGTATATAATCGCGAATAAAAAATTCTGATTCTTCACGATTCGAAAAGAGATCGCTATCTCTTCCATCTATCAGAATTCGTAATTCATCGTCAGTATTTGTTACGCTGTCATATGAGCGAAGAATGGTTATTTCTGTACAAGTCGTATCTGGGATATCGACTCCAGTAAATGTGACAGAAACAGAAAAACGAGTTTCACCATTAGCTTGTGATTCTTTATTTAAGCTATTGCCAATATATCGCCCGTATCCTCCTTTTTCTTCAATCTCCTTTTTGTATATTTCGTCAACCTTATCCATTTGACGACCATATAGACACCATACAAGTGCCATTAGGAAGGTGGTCTTTCCAAATCCATTATTTCCGCTAATAATGACAATGTTGCGATTAGAATCGGGCATGAAGTCTATACGATTTATCCCCTTATAAATGCGGAAGTTGTTGAGTTCAATACTTTTAATAATCATTTATTTGTTCTGTCTAAAAAGTCCTTAAGCCGTGTTTCAATATCACTGGGCAATCCGTGCCGGCGTTTCATTAGAGACTTGCTTTTTTGTAAAAGAAGAAGTTGCTCAATGAGCTCGCCTTCTTCAGGATTATCCTTGCATACTTCACGCATCAAGTCTGCCTCTAATTTGTTCTTATTGTTCTCATCCATAGTCAGAGATGTTTTATAAATAGTGTCATATATTTCAGAAACAGAATAACCAAAATTAAAGTCGCGATACCAGTTTACCTGAATAGCAATTAGTTCTTGATCTGATATCAACTTTATTTTGGGATCACGTTGTTGAAATTCATATTGGACCTCTAGTAATCTGCGTAATAATTTTGCTCGATAGCTAAAGACATATGGGCCCATTTCGTTAACAGCAGGACGTCCATCACGACGGAATGGCATCCTGTTCTCTACTACATTGCGTTCTGCATCTAGTTCAAGACGGAAATCATAAAGCGGTTGCATCCATTCACGGCCATTTTTTATGAGTGAGCGCATCGATTTGTCATCTTTGACAAGTGTACAAACCCAACATCCAAAACGACTTTGACCGCATGATCCATGACTTTTGTCTGTTACAACGGTTGGACATTCATAATCATCAGCACTGGCATCCAAATAGATATTAAACAATACCTTATTATCGCTACCCCATGGGCAAGGGATGGCATTTATGATATACCAAACCTCTTCTAGCATCAATTCTTTGATAGGGGCATACACGAAGGTGTTGCGTAATAGAGGATGGTGCGTAAGCCGTTGTCCGTGGATTTCATGTTTCTTTATGGACCTTGCTCTTGTAGCACTTTCAGTTTTACGCGTGCCAATTAAGATAATGGCTTCTCCGCATTCATCTACCTGTTCAGTAATAAAGCGAGCGGTCGGCTTTATTTTCAGTTTATCTGTACACCATCTAAATGAAGTGTTCGGTACTGGGTATCCTTTTCCGATAACGTTTACCCAAAAGGAATCTTCCAATCTTGGGACAGTCTTGCGAACAAAGATGGGCATGTCTTCTTCACGAGCTTTCCTTTCTATTTGAGCAAGGACCTCATCAACGTAGGTAGAAATGATTGGATTTTCCACCATAGTGTCGTTGCAAACTACATAGACAGGCCGCCTCAATTGGAAGGGTGTAATGATATTCTCTTTGATCTTCCTCAGGGCTAGCCAAACCAATGTAAGTAAAACTGTGGAATCCTTTCCACCACTAAAGCCGATAATCCAGGGACGATTAGTCGTATCAGCATACATATACTGATCAAGAACCTCATCAATTATGTATTCAATGCGTCTACTCATCTGCTTTTTTCCAAAACATCCACATATTGTTGATTCAGGAGTTTTTCAAGTTCCACTCCTAACAGCTTAGCAATTCGAAGATATGTCTCCATGGGTGGTTGACATGCATTGGTACACCATTTTGAAACAGTGGTAGGGGCACAACCTAGCTGCTCTGCCAACCACTTATTTGTCTTCTTTTTCTCAACAAGAACTACTTTAATGCGATTAATTTCTTTATCCATACCGCTTTTGATTACGCTTTTAAAGGTAATCTATATTTTGCAAATAAAAGCCTTATAAAGCATTTTTTTTCTCTATTTCTCATTTAATTGCCTAATAATTCACTTTTTGATCTAGCATTATGCCTATATATGAGTGACGTAGTTCCTTATCAGAATTGTGGTTTTGTTGTAAGCAGATAACCAATCCAAAATGTCTATTTGAAAATGCTTCATATTAAATCTCTTTTAATCCAATAGACTTGAGGTATTGATATGTGTTATCATAGAACTCTGGGACTCGTGTGGGATCATCAATATTACCCTCTGGTACGCATATTATCATTCCTTGGCGTGCTCGAGTCATAAGCACACGGTACGCGTTGAGTTGGTATGATTGAGCTTCTTTATTTCTGATTTTATTCCACTTGCTGCCTCTAAAGGCGTTGTGATCCCAACCTTGAGATGTATAGCGGCAATCGCCATCCCAAACCAAGCAAGTCCAGTCAAGTTCTAAGCCTTGTATATCAAACTCGGTTGCTACATCTTCAAGGAATAGTGATGAACGAACGTCGGTTTTATCAGCAAGGAACCATTGCTCAACATCTGGCTGTAAGCGTACATCAATCGCTAATGGTTTTAAGCGATAAGCTTGCGATGATACAACTATGCCGTAGCGCTCTGAACCGCGATGGACTTTTTCAAGCCATTTCTTTGCTTTGTTTAGGTCACGGGTAAGGAGTAAGGGGTATTTTTCCTTGATTTCCTGATATAGCTGGTTGGCGTTCTCAACATCTCTATCTAGTAGATAATGAACGAAGTTTGAGAGTTTCTCAGCACGGAATGAACGCATGGATACAGCTAGATGTAGCTGTTCAACTTGCAGTGCGTTCTGGTTGTGGGCAATTAGTTCTGCCACATTGCCTTCTGCATATTCTTTGTCTGTTAGATGCTTTGATAGATATACTTTCCAGTCAGGGAATGTTTCATTTACGGCTCTTATCCATTCGCCTATGCCGGCCTCACCAGTGTTGATTTCTTGACCGCCTCCAACTAGACAAACTATAACCGCCCAGTCCTTTCGTAGGTCAAGTGACCAGATAAGGAACTCAGCCTCAGACATTGGGAAGTCTGGTACTTTCTTCATGCCACCGCGACTGCCTCCTTTGGCTAGCCATCCAGCCAAATGCTCTAAATCCCATGAACGCTGTGCCTCATCAAAGATAGCAACATGCTCAACTTCACCGTGTCCTGCTGTTTTATGGGCAACAGATTTGGTCTCATCTATCTCAAGCTTTCCGTTTTCAATGGGAAGCTTGATCTTGGCAAGCATATTGGAACGGTAACGATGGATTATCTGTATGAACTGCGACACTTCACGCTTGGCATCAGTGATATTACACTTCTTTCCCTTTGCTTTGTCTTTGCTTTGTTTATCTTTTGCAAGGGCTGCGGTGAGAACCTTTACGAGTGGTCCATTGCCCGAAAGATAGACCGCAAGATTGCGTTCGTCCTCCGGCGCATTTTCTTCTTTTACAGATTGCTGGATAGCTACGTTTAGACCCACAAGTGTTTTGCCTGCACCAGGAACTCCTGTCACAAAACAGATGCTTTTCTCTCCGTTTTGTTTACTGCTCTCAATAACATCAAGTACGAACTTGGTTGTCTCTTCTAGTGCTGCGCCTGCAGCTTCATGACGGGTTATATCTTCAACAGAATGATTCTGATATAATGCGCTTGCGGCTTCAATAATAGTTGGAGTAGGTGAGTAGCGACTTATTGCCCAGTTAACTATGTCACTCTCTTTTGAAGGCTGTGCGTGCTCTTTTTCAATGACCTTGCTAATTATGTTTTGTAGGTTATCTATATTGGACATGATGGGGTTGTAGATCATGTCGTTATAGACTGAGAAGAATAAGGCGCTGGTGTTTTTTTTTGCCTCAGTTGCAACCAATATGGGAACAATTGTTCTATCGTGGCTGTCCAAATGGAAATTCTTCAAGTCAAGTGCATAATCCATGACTTGCTCCATATCAGCCTGAAGATAGGTGTCTTGCCCAGCTTTGAATTCTATTGCGAATACTATACCGCGAAGCAGAAGAACTACGTCTATGCGCTTACCAAGACGTGGAATTGAGTATTCAAAAATGATTTCAGCGTATTCATCCTTCCAAGGAGTTACAACTTCTTTCATGATGTCTATCTCCTCAGACCATGCGAACTTCTGTTCTGCTACGGTGTTGCCTTCATCCATAGAAGCTATTTGCCCAAAGATTTCATCTCTGGACGCACAAATGAACTCAGAGAACGTTGCTCTGTAGAAGTATCGGTTGATCATTTGCGACTTTATTTGGCTACTTGGCAATAGTTTGCAGTAAAGTTATAGAATTATTCTCACTTTTCCCTAATAATCCCTAACTTTGAACAAACACTAACCAACCGCCAAATTAAATTGACCAAAAGGATAGCATATGAGTGATCTTGAAGAACTTCGGAAAGCAGTGGTGACATTCACACAGGAGCGTGATTGGGATCAGTTCCATAATGGAAAGGACTTGGCTTTGGCCTTATCGATTGAGGCTGCCGAGCTGAATGAGGCTTTCTTGTGGAAAAAGCCGGAGGATGTTAATCCTGAGAAGGTTAAGGAGGAACTGGCCGACATTGTGAATTATGCCATCCTTATTGCTGATAAGTATAACCTTGATATCAAGCAGATTGTATTGGATAAGATCAAACGGAATGCTGAGAAGTATCCGGTGAGCAAGGCATACGGAAGCGCCAAGAAATACAACGAGTTATGATCATCTACAAGGCTACCAAGAAGCAGTTTGTTGATGATGTCTTTAACGATGTCATTGCTGATAGCATAGACCAGGCTTTCTACGAGCATCTGGGCCGTCATACATCGCCCAATGAGGTTCGCTCATGGAAGAACTCCATGCAGTATATGTATCGTGTGGTCAACACATCGACTCTGCCTGATGATGTTGGTATAGCCATTGAGTATCAGATTCCGCTTACATCAAAGCGCGTTGACTTTATCGTATCTGGCCTGGATGGTCAGAATCACTCGCATTTGGTGGTGGTTGAGCTCAAGCAGTGGGATTCGGCCCTGCCTACATCCAAGCCGGGCGTAGTGGTGACCCGTTTCCAGGGCGGTCCGGCCGAGACGGTGCATCCGTCATATCAGGCGTGGTCTTATGCCTACATGCTGTCTAATTATAATCTGACCATTCAGAGTGAGGGAGTTGAGATATCGCCTTGCGCTTATCTGCACAATTATGCGCCGGATGGTGTTATTGACGGCGCTGAATATGCTGATTATACCGCGTTGGCTCCCGTTTTCCTTAAGAATGACGCTGCACGCCTTCAGGAATTTATACTGCATCATATCAAGCAGTCATCAAAGGATGATGTAATCTGGAAGATTGATCACGGGCGTTTGCGTCCGTCCAAGCAGCTGGCGGATTCTTTGGAGTCCATGCTGAAGGGTAATGAGGAGTTCAAGATGATTGATGACCAGAAAGTGGTGTATGAGACTGCTGTTCATCTGGCAAACAAGGCGCAGAACGGCAAGAAACAGGTATTGATCGTGGAGGGTGGCCCTGGAACGGGTAAGAGCGTTCTGGCGGTGAACCTGCTGGTCAAGCTGACCAATGATGGTATTGCATCGCAATACGTTACCAAGAATCAGGCTCCGCGTGATGTGTATAGCATAAAACTGTCCGGATCATTCAAGAAGACATACATCAATAATCTGTTCGTGGGAAGCGGTCAGTTTACTGAGGCTCCCAAGGATTCTATCGGTGCGCTTGTTGTGGATGAGGCTCACAGGCTCAATCTTAAGAGTGGGCTTTATGCCAACCGGGGTGAGAACCAGATCAAGGAGATTATCAATACGGCCCGTTTCTCAGTCTTCTTTGTTGATGACTATCAGCGCATCCACATGAAGGATATTGGCAGTGTGCGGTCTATTAAGGCTTGTGCAGAGGAACTTGGCGCTGATGTTCACTTGGAACATCTGAGTTCACAGTTCCGCTGCAACGGTTCTGACGGCTATCTGAGTTGGATTGACAATGCAATCCAGATACGTGAGACTGCGAACATAATTCTGACTGATGAGGATTTTGATTTTCGCGTCTATGACTCACCTACAGAATTGTTCAATGAGATTCACCGCAAGAATGAAGTGAACAACAAGAGTAGGGTAGTTGCTGGCTATTGCTGGGACTGGGTTAGCAAGCAGAAAAAGGAAGCTTATGATATCTGTTTCCCAGAGTTCTCATTCCGCAAGAAATGGAACTTCCAGGGCGGCGAACCTTGGCTGATTGGACGCGAATCTATCGAGCAGATTGGCTGCATACATACTTGCCAGGGACTTGAGCTGGACTACGTGGGCGTTATCATAGGTCCTGATATGACTTTCAGGAACGGGCATATTGTAACGGACGGATTCAAGCGTTCAAGTACTGATAAGTCTCTGTGGGGATTCAAGCAGTTGTTTAACCAGAATCCGGTAGAGGCTGCACGCGAAGCCGATCAGATTATTAAGAATACTTACCGCACGCTGATGACTCGCGGCATGAAGGGCTGCTATGTCTATTGCTGCGATGCTGCTCTTGCGGAGCATTTCCGTCAGTTGATGTCAACTGTCGTTCCGGAGGAGAAAGAGACTCGCATTGAGCCTACTGTGAATGATGATGTCAAGTACATTGACTTCCTGCCTGTCTACTCTATGAAGGCCGCCTGCGGCTACTTTGGCGAAGGCGAAGAGGTAAGAGAACTTGGTTGGATTCAGGTTACTGGAATGGGCCGTTTGAACCGCAATATGTTTGTTGTCCGCGCCGCCGGAAACTCTATGGAACCCCGCATACACGACGGCGATTACTGCGTATTCCGCGCCAATCCCGCCGGAAGCCGCCAGGGAAAGATTGTCCTGGCTCAACATTTGAATTATTATGATGCTGACAACTCCGGAGCATATTCAATCAAAGAGTATCACAGCATAAAAACATATGACGAGTTTGGCAACTGGCAGCACGAATCCATCGAACTTCGTCCCTTGAACAGTGCCTATCGCTCAATAGCAATCTCCGCTGATGATTCTGACTCCTACCGCATCGTCGGCGAGTTCATCGGCACCCTGTAAAAACTAACTGTAACACTGTATCTGTAACAAAACCCCCGCCCGCGAATCGGCCCACATTTTTATCTCCCTAGTAAGGGCGAAAAATTTCTCTAGCTAGCGAGTAAGAATCAGCGTGCGTGCATCGGCCCACAAATCTTTTGTTACCTTAGCGGTCGGAATGACTGTTTGCTTATGAAACCTTTAAAGTCCTTTTTCATTTCTTTGTCAGCTTTATTTGCCTTTTTGCCTGCATCATGGGGGCAGCCTTATAAGGATTCGGGCATGGTCAGATTAAAGGAGGTGAATGATTCCATTAAGGAGGCTATGTATTACATGGCTCTTGATTCGGGGCCCGATGTGGTTCATCTGTATATTGCAGGCACGGCTAACGGGCATGCTGTTGTTTATGTTCACATTAATAACTATGCGTATAGGTTTGTGTTTGATACGGGGTGCTCGAGGTCTATGATAAACAGCAGGCGTGTTCCTGCGGAGCCGGATGATAGCGTTTTCTTGTTTGGTAAGGTGTCCGGCGGGTCTGGGGTGCAGAAGTATGAGGGGATTGTTAAGGTTGACAGTATTAAGTTGGGCAAATGGAAATCAGGGGAGTATTTGTTGCCGATGAAAGATATGGGGGATCCTAACGGTTATTATGGTATCGACGGTATTCTTGGTATGAGGCAACTGGAGGGGTATGATATTCTTTTTGACTGGCGCGACAGGTTGATTACGTTGTGTAGGCCTTATGCTACGGATAGTGTTGTTTCGGCTCGTTATGATATCAGTACATCGGTTCCTATTATTGTCTCAAAGGATCCTTTCGGCTTTTTTATTGAGCCTGAAATCAGGAGCCGATTCAAGAGTCGTCAGTACAAACTGATTTTGGATACCGGTTCTCCCGTTTGTCTGATTCCTTATGAGGCCAGGCCTTGGCTCTTGAATGTTTTGCCGGCCAAGATGAAGGGTCTTGGTTCGGGCGAGCCGGTGAAGGTGAGATTTGGGCATCTTCGGTACAAGTTGGGCGATAAGAATTTTCGGCACGTTATTACGGTTTTGGCGCCGGATGAGTTCTACACGGAGATTGATGACAGGCATGGTTTGCGAGGGATGCTGGGGATGAATGTTTTGCGGCGGGGGCCGTTTCTTATTTCGGTCCGGGATTCGCGGCTTGTCCTGCTCAAGGCAAAAAAGTGATACCATTAGGGACGGTTCTTGGACAAGCCAAGCGTCTCCTTCGGAGCCGAGCGGACTTCGTCGAGCTAAACCTTCTCTTTGTCACCAAAAGTACAATTGGGGCCTGACCCCAATTGTACGGTTTGATATTGTATATGCTTCATAATTCTATGTTGTCTTCCTGCTCATAGTAGTATGAGTAGTCAATTCCTTTCATGAAGGTTTCGCGATCGTTGATTTTGTCGGTCAGCGCTTGTTTGAGCAGGATTCTGATTTTTGTGCTGTCGGTCTGGCTCTCAATCATGGCGTCAAGATAATCTTTCTTGCCTATCTTGCTCCAGTCAACACACTGGCCTAGGCGGTTCTTGAAGAGAAGGTCAAGCCATATTCGGGTGCATCGGCCATTACCTTCCATAAAGGGGTGGGCCATATTCATCTCAACATATTTGTCTACTATCTCATCGAACGTTGAGTCTGGCATCTTTTCAATGGTTTCAAGGTTCTGGGGCAGATATTTTGCCAGGCAGAACATTGTGTTACCCTTTGAAATCGTTTTGGTGCGAATCTGGCCTGCAAAGTCGTAAAGTCCTCCAAAGATGTATGCATGTATCTGCTGAAGCGTTTTTATGGTTCCGGGCTGTAATGATTCCAGCAGTCCGCTTTCAAATAGGGTGTAGGCTTTCTTCTGGCTCTGGCCGTCAATGGTGTTGTCACTGTATGTGAACCAGTCCAGGAAGGCGTTGGCTCGGTTGTTGGGGTAGTGTTTGGCTAATGTTTGAACGCACTCGTTGTCAAGGGCATCGGCTGCTCGTTGCTTGCCGTCCGGGGCTTCAAACTTGAAGTCGTGAGTGACACTCACGAGTTGAACTCCTTGAGATGCAAGTTTCTTTTTAAGCCAACGCCAGTAGTTTCCGGCTTTTGTATAATCGTCCTCGTTATTTATGGCTCGCACAATATCCGTAGCTGAGAACCACCATTTGTTGTGCTCCTCATCCCAGACTGCCCGAACTTCCTGGTCATTAAAGAACCGGATTGATTTCTTGCTCATAGATGCTGCAATTTACGAAAAAAATCTAGTATGCGCACTATTTTTTATCTTTGCAGTAAAGACAGTGCCATTGGGGACGGTTCCGTTTGGCACGCACAAAAAGAATCCCATCTGCGCTACAGTATGCTCGGGTGGGATTTTTGCTTTCTGCGAGTGAGCCAAACGGAACCGTCCCCAATGGCTCGGGCATCGGCCCCTCAGAGGAGGGACAGGATGGTGAGGTCGGCGGGGAGCCAGCGGACGCTGCGGAGCTGGTCTTTGGGGAGCCATCGGGCGGCCTCGTGCTCTTTTAGGGTGGGGCTGGGGCCGGCCAATGTGCAGAGGTAGCAGTGCATGGTCAGGTGGAAGGTGGGGTTTTGTTGGGGAATTTGCAAATTGTGTCGTTTGGGCATCGGCCTAAAAATGATTGAAAATTATTGCAGATTGATTTAAATTGATTACATTTGCCATTGAATTAATCGTTTTTATATGCCACAGGTTTCAATGACTGTCCGGATGGACGCTAACTTGAAGTCATCTTTTGATGCACTTTGCAGTCAGTTTGGCATGAGCGCCAATGCTGCCATGAATGTTTTTGCCCGGGCCGTCGTGCAGAGGGGCAGAATTCCTTTTGACGTCATGTCTGACGAGGTCGCTGCCAAGACTCAGGAGTCAATTGACAAGTTCTGGGCCGAGAAGAAGTGGGGTGTGACTGAGATTAATTCTTTATTGGACGAACATTTAAGAACACCATACAAACCAGAAAAGAAATAGTTTTTTTTGCTATTTTTGTAGATGTATGAGTGAGTTTGACGAGTATATCAGGCAGGGCGAAAAGGGGCCTAAGGAGAAGGCTCAGGCGTGGCAGACTGCTATCGGACTTCAGGATGTGGATGGCATTAAACCGTCTGCATATTTGCTTGATACCGCCAAACGCCATATAGAGGGCGATATTACAATTAATGAGGTAAAGGGTCTGCTTGATACCTACTACAAGTCAAAGGAGGGTAGGCAGTTATCTGATAAGGAACGTACTGAGGAGGCCGATAAGGTTTCGGCCAGAATAACAGAACTGTTGCAGGAGGATACTTTTGCATGCAGTCCGTTGGAGTATCAGCGTATTCATAAGCGCCTGTTTGAGGGCATTTTTAAGTTTGCGGGCCAGTACAGGACTTATAACATTTCCAAGGAGGAATGGGTGCTTAATGGGGCATCGGTCCTATATAATCCGTTTGAGAACTTAAAGGAGACTCTTGAGTATGATTTTGAGCAGGAACGCAAGTTCAATTACGACGCTGCTACTACTGATGAGTCAATTGCCCACATTGCCGCTTTTACGGCGGGTTTGTGGCAGATTCATCCTTTTGGAGAGGGCAACACCCGTACTACGGCGGTATTCCTGATCAAGTATCTGCGTTCTTTTGGTTTTACGGTTTCAAATGACCTGTTTGCCGCGCACTCATGGTATTTCCGCAATGCTTTGGTCAGAGCCAACTACACTAATAGGGAGAAGGGGATTAAAGCCGATATTTCTTTCCTGGAGTTATTTCTTAGGAACCTTGTGCTGGCCGAGTCGCATGAACTCCGGAACCGCGACCTTCATGTTGATGCTCAAAGTGACAAAGCAACAATTTCAAAGGGCCAAATTGGCACTTTGAATGTCACTTTGGAGGAAAGAGCTGTGTTGAATTGTATAATTGCTGATCCCAAAATTACTCAGATTGCTATAGCAGATCAGATTGGAAAATCTTCCAGAACCGTAAAACGCATAATGACGTCCTTAACCCATAAACAGATAATTGTCCGTAAGAACGGTAAGCGTGACGGTTGGTGGGAAGTGAAATAGTGCCAAAGGGGTAGGGTGGCTCTATACTAAAAAACTACTGCAATGAAAAAAGTCCTTTTTGTAATCCTGTTTTGCGCTGTAAGTGCGGTGGCCGGGTATTCGCAGACGGTGAGGCGGATGGGGAATGTCACTATCGGTAAGCCTTATCACGGCAGTGTATCAACGATTTATCGATCGGATTCGCTGTTCACGTTTGTGGTTATGAGCTCGGGCAAGCCGGCTACTATCGGGTTTAGGTTGTCCGATATTCCGGAGGGCTCGATCCCGGTTCTGGAGGAGATTATCGGCTCATATAAGGTGGGCGAGACTTTCTGGT